>Ga0310690_10002757_pt1 | contig 27842 bp, 43 predicted proteins | sample AusTroGonzalo_MG_2_FD_207661 | JGI IMG/M metagenome (GOLD analysis project Ga0310690, IMG submission 207661) | Bovine rumen microbial communities from tropical cattle in Woodstock, Queensland, Australia - Gonzalo_04 (v2) (version 2) | ecosystem: Host-associated > Mammals > Digestive system >...
AAAATGTATGACCGTATATCTTAGCCTACGTTGGAAGCGCCTTACTACCATCAGCCGTGCAGATTAGAGAAAGGAGTCAACATGAGAGCAAGCGTAGAGCTTCGGAGAGCCAAAGCTCAAAAGAAGCAAGCATTAAAAGAAGATTTTGGGGGAGCATTTGGAGCAGCCCTTTGCGGATTAGCAATTGGGATAATTTTCGCGATCGGAGGATAAACCATGTTTGAAGATAGAGTAGAACCTTGGGACTATGAAGATTCAGCAAGATTCATGGCACAGCAAGATTATGAGCATGACCGCATGGATCAACGAGCCGAGGAAGCGCTCGAAAGGAGCGTGGCACAAGCCGAAGAAAGCGATGAAATACTAGAAAACTTTTAAGGAGGAATTATGAAAATTAAAGTCAATTACATACCAAACGTTCAAACATACGAAATGGCATTGTTGGACGATAAGAAAACAATCATGAACGTAGGAGGACGGACACTTCCGTTTTAAGGACTATGGTAAGCACAGTAAAGAAGAAATCAAACGGCTACAACTACAAATATGCCGACCTAGCCCAAATACATGAGGAGCTAGAGAATCAAGGTATCACATACTACCAATATATCGACTACGATCCAGCAGCAGATGCCGATTATATCTACACGGTGATTATTCGCGGAGATAAAGAAGGCAAACCACTAAGAGGTTGTAGGATAATTATTGGCAATGAAGCGAAGATGAGCGCAGCGCAAGCCCAAGGTTCGGCTTTGACTTACGCTCGTAGATATTCGCTCTTAATGGCTCTTGGCTGGGCGACCGAGGACGATGACGGCAAAACTGCCGGCGCACCGGTGCCTAGACAACCGAGAATAAGCATTCGTGACATTTCTTACGCAAGAGACCGCTTGGAACTAGCAAAAGACATGAACGATCTAAAATCAATCTTTGTTAGCTTGAGCGAAGACGTGAGAAACAACTCGGAGGTGATAGCTTGTAAAGATGCTATGAAAAGCAAGCTGGCCAAAGAAGTGCTAGAGGGAGTAGAGGACTAAATGTTTAGGTGCGGTGCTCTACAACCCTTTCATTTGACTCCAACGGGTAGAGTCAAACGTGCAACGTCTAGCGAGGCCGCATACTATTCCTCCCGAATGGCGAGTAGGTTACTACCTAGGCTACTCGCCATTTACAATGGGAGAAATTTAAAGGAGGTAATATGAGAGGCTTTAAAAAGGTCTTATTAAATAATACTGGCCATTATGTGCTAGTGGATCGTGACGACTATGACAGGATTTGTAAAATGGGATCCTGGTACGAGTCCAGCACGGGATATGCCGTAAAGAGAGTTAAGATTGACGGAAAGAACGTGACTATAAGAATGCATAGATTTCTTATGGATCCACCGGAAGGTCTACAAGTAGACCATATCAATGGCGATAGATTAGATAACCGCAAAAGCAACTTGCGGTGTGTAGGTGCAGAAATTAACCAATGGAATCGCGTGAATAATCGTAGCCACACTAAATACGATTTACCTAAGCACATCACATACGATGGATCGCGTGGCAAGTTCGTAGCGACTAAGATTATTCGCAAGAGATTCGATTCTTTAAAAGACGCGATCAAATTTCAACAAGAAAGTGAGGTATTAGACTATGTCAGGAACTAGGGCCGGGGGATTGAAAACGGCAATCACCAACCGAGAACGCCACGGAGAGGACTTTTATCGGGAGATAGGTCGCAAGGGTGGCAAGAATGGCCACACCGGTGGATTCGCGGCCAATAGACAGTTAGCAGTAGAGGCTGGGCGAAAAGGTGGGCTCAAGAGCCGTAGAGGCAAAGGCAAAACTCAAACGAGTGAACCTAAACGTGAAATGCATAAAGTAGAAGCCAAGAAACCATGGTGGAGGTTCTGGCGATGAGATCCAAGATTCCTGGCGTGCCACTAGAGGAAGACGAGCAAATCGCGTTCGTCCGCTGGTGCCACGCAAATAGGATTATAGTCCACCATTCAGGCAATGAAATTGGGGGATCTACACGCGCTATGAAAGCCAGAGCGCTAAAAATGAAGCGGATGGGTACTAGCGCTGGATTCCCTGATTTAGTTTTATTCATACCTGTATATGGAGTGACCGGCGAGATCGACGCGTATCAGCAAGCCTTTATAGAGATGAAGAGGATTAAAGGATCCACAACCTCACCGGTGCAACGGGAATGGCTAAAAGTTATAGACAAGGCCGGAATCCCATGCGCGGTATGTAAAGGAGCAGAAAAGGCCGTAGAGTTTGTTAGAAGTTTAATGGCAGAAATTAACCCGGAGGACGCAGAATGAATATCACACACGAACACCCAGAATATCAGGCCTTGCGCAACAAAGCCAAGCACAAAAACCACGGTTGTTGGTACTACTCAAACGAGATTGTAGACAACATCATTCCGAGAGTGAAGACTTGGCGAGAATGGAACACGGTAGGACGAGATTTAGAGGGAATGCACGATTCAATGATCGTGTTTCTTCATGACAACTCAACACCATGGAACTACCAATGGTTGCACAAATACAAAGACTTGATTCTAGTGTGTTCTAGCGAATATACAGCAAATTCGGTCAAATTTTCTGGCAAGACGGTGTTTTTGCCTATGAGTGTAGACACCGAGTATGTAAAGCAATTTAAGACACGAAAAACCAGGGATTTATGCTTCGCAGGAAATCCGTGGGTGCTTGAAAATTGTAACGACCAATTAGAGGACGATATAGACTACCTAATCAATATGCCACGCGAGAAGATGCTAAAGGAGCTCGCCAAGTATCGTCGGGCCTATGCGATAGACCGTGTGGCTATTGAGGCTAAAGTCTTAGGGTGTAATTTAGAAAAGATAAGCACGCGATATTCGGTCGATAATGTCGGAAATGTGCTAGACAACCGAGAAGCAGCAAAGATACTGCAAAGAGAGTTAGATAAGATTGACGGAGGGAAAAAATGACGCTGATTGAGAGGCAGCAACTAGAAACGATCCAAGTCATGGCAGACTGGTTTTACGAGAAAAACCATGACGAGTGGTTTAAAAACCTTAGTGAAGAAATCGACGAAAGAATCGAGGACGAGCTATGGTAGAGCGCAGAGTAATGAACCGTGGTGGGTACTTCGAGATAGAAGAACTCGTAGACGGTGAATGGAAGTCGATATGTATATGCGACACGATAAACGAATGTAAACAAATTTTAAGGGATTACAAAATCCTAGACGGAGGTGATGAAGATGAGTGAATTCATTGAGAAATATGGCCACTTAACAGTAGGTGAGGCCATAGAATTAAACAACAAAGCTAAAAAGGAGGAGTATGTTTAAGACATTTAGACGTAAACATACCATTGATGATCCTGTCGAGCGGCTCTTAAAACCGACGTTTGACATGATCTACAACCTAGACCGGGCAGAATTTAACCGTTGGCTCGAAGGTGCAAAGCTAGAGTTCGAGAGTATACAGAAGTTTCGCAAGGTTAAGACTATTGACGAGAAGGAGAATGGCGATCCGGACATCGACCAAGCCGAGAGAATACTAGCAAAAGAATCTAAAAAGAAGGAGGTAAAGTGAGCAATATAAGCGAGCTAAGGTTCGACGATAAAAATTTCAATGATCACACCGAATACGGTATGTCGCTACTAGAAAAGTCTTTGCGTGATTTCGGCGCTGGCCGGTCTATTTTGATTGATAAAAACAACAACATTATTGCTGGCAATGGCATAATTGAGGCTGCTGGAAATATCGGTCTAGAAGATATGAAAATAGTGGAAACTACCGGCGACAAAATTGTAGCCGTAAAACGCACAGATATTGAGCTAGATTCACGAGAAGGGCGAGGATTAGCTATGGCCGATAATGCCACTTCTAGTGCTGATTTATCGTGGAATAAGAGCAATATAGAGGAAGTGTCCGAGAAGTTTGATATAGACCCAGGTGAGTGGATTTCGGATTGGGGGGACGATAAAGAAACGGAAGTGGAAGAAGACGAGGCACCAGAAGTGGACGACAAAGAGCCGGCAAAGTCTGAGCTTGGCAAGGTTTACAAACTTGGCGAGCATAGGCTAATGTGTGGTGATAGCACGGATGCCGGGAATGTGGCGATTTTGATGGATGGAAAAAAGGCTGATATGGTGTTTACTGATCCACCATATAACATGGATTATTCCGGCGTCGGATTTATTAATGAGCATAACCAGAACATCAAGAAGCGTATAGCGGATATAATCGATTTCGAGCCTAAATCCATCGCCTTTTTAGCAGAGTCTGATATTCCGAGTTTGTTTTTCTTTACATCGAAGGACTGCCTACGGGATTACCTAAATATATTTGACAAATGGGCGTTTAATTTATTGACATGGCATAAAACCGGTCTTGCTCCTATGCTCAACAACAACTTTTGGCCGGACACCGAATATCTATTATATTTTCACAGGGGGAAAAGGGTGTGGAACAATAATTTGAAGCCGTTAGACATATACAACAAGTATTATCTATCGCCAAGCCAAGAAGGAAAGAAAGACGGTGGAGGTGACTTACACCCAACAATGAAACCTCTACAATTTATTTCTAACGAGATAAAAATATGTAGCAATGTCGACGGAGGGGTATTGGATTTATTTGGTGGCTCAGGCTCAACACTCATCGCCTGCGAGCAATTAGGACGCAAGTGCTACATGATGGAACTTGACCCAAAGTATTGCGATGTAATTAGGAAACGATACTGGAAACTTACCCATGACGGAAACGAAGAAGGATGGGAAGAAGGAACACCGGCAATTAATAAGAAGAAAGGAGAGTAGAATGTTTGAGAAAGTAAACGGGATCGACTATGGGACGCTCGTAGATATCGCCAGGAACTATATCAAGGGTGTAGGTGGATTTGAGAAGTTTGCTGAATGGGGATTGATCAACGTAGAAAGGAGAAATAACAATGGCAACAACTAAATTATTCTTTGTAGTAGGCGGATGTATCTGTATCGTATTGGCAATCGGAATACTCGCTGCAATTTTATTGTTTGTTATTGGCGAAGTCGCCGATGAAACCAGAAATAAATTAAAAGACAATAGAAAGGAGAAAAAGAATGGAAAGTAGTATAGCATTTATCATTTTATTAGGTTTAGCCGTGATTGTACTATCTATCACGACGATCGTGCTAATCATACGCGTAAATAAACTCGAAGATATCGTGATGGACCACGACAATGAGATCCACGAACGGTTTAAGCCGGATGTGGAATATGTCAGCTGGAGAAGACCAGAAGATATGACCGTCAAAGGCAAGGCAGACGTGGCATATTTCGCTACCAAAATGATCGAAGACCATTTAAGTGAGTTTATCGAGAAAATCGAGGACTACCTTGGCATTGTATTAAAAACTACACCGGCACAACCAAGAGAAATTAAGTACGTGGCAAAGAAGGGGAAGAAGAATGAAATTAAGAAATAAGAAAACAGGGGCGATAATACAAGTAAGTGTCAAATGTGAAAATGGGGGTGAATTAAGAACCTTTGATTTGAACACAAACATAGATAAACCAATTACTCTCGCCGAACTTAATGAGGAGTGGGAAGATTACGAAGAACCGAAAGAGTATTGGTATATAACCGAACAGGCTGCTGTTATAAAGATGGTGAACAACCCTGAAGATATACCGAACTTTGTTGAGCGTTGCTTATCTATTGGGAACCTCTTTGAAACCAAAGAAGAAGCCGAGAAAGCCGTGGAAAAGCTCAAGGCTTGGAAACGGTTGAAAGATAAAGGATTTATAAACGAACAAGTATTAAGTATGAACCTTAATTGGTGTAACACAGACGACGATGATTGGAAAGCTCTTAAATTGCTTTTTGGAGGTGAATAATGATTGAAGTAGAACTGAATTTATGTAAAAATGCTAACTCTATTGCCAATCTTAAAAGAGCAGTAGAAGAAGCTAGACACTACATACTTATGGATGTAGATACTTTTGCAGTAAGAGTAGAAGACATAGAGATAAGGAGGGTAAATGAAAATTAAAGTTGACAGAGACGAATATTATCGCTTACGTGAAAGAGTAACTTCGTTAGAAAAAGAAATCGCTATTTGTACATCGTATTGTCCAAGAGCTGAAAGATTGAAACAAGAATGGACACGTGCCAAACAATCACTCAATGAGAAGTACGAAGATGTGCTAGAAGAACCGAAAGAGTATTGGTGTATAGATTGGACTGGTGGTATTAACAACATCGTAGTGCTAGATGATGTGGACGAGTATGAAGAAGATAAAAAAGAAATCGGCAACTACTTTTCAAGCAAAGAAGAAGCCGAGAAAGCAGTGGAAAAGCTCAAGGCTTGGCAGAGGATGAAAGACCATAACCTTCGGATAGAGAGAGGACAAAGAGTATTTGTAAATGCAGATAATAAATTGACCAGTCAAAAACCTTTATTTGTAGTGGACACTTATGAAGAGGTGGAAGAAGACCTAGACCTACTTTTCGGAGGTGAAGAATGAATATCAAGATAGATTACATAGAAACGAAAGAAACGCTCGAACTATACGGCAATAGGTTCTTTACGCAAGAGCAGTTAGATGAGATTAGGAGGGCTTAGTAGTGGGCATGACTAGCAAAGATAAGAAGGATCTAGAAGATCTCACCAAGGCTTTACAAGAAGTCCAAGTTGATGAAGAAGAACCTCATGTATGGTGTGTAGTAGAGAGCGAGTGGGTAAGGCTGTGGCGCAAGAGCAAGCCAGAAGTAGCTAGTAGGGTATTTGTAGTTAGTGATTTCAATGAATTACCTAAGACTTTTATGGATTGGTATAGAATCACGTATACGGCACCATTCTACTATGAATTCGACGGCAAGAAGTGGAATAAAATAAATGCGTTTGAACCGAAAGGAAAGACGAAAGTTTATGTCAAATGGAAAGGAGAGGACAATGGCAAATGAGCAAAATCTAAGACCTGGCGAGTATAAGCTAAGTCAAGAAGAACAGAAGAAAGGTGGTATCAATTCTGGTAAGGCTCGCAGAGAGAAACGAGATAGGCACAAACGGATCCAGGAGCTATTTGCATTGGCCGTGCAGGATCCAAAGCTCAAGGCAAACCTAGAGAAAATGGGCATTGATGTGACCGACGCAGATCTAGAAACGGCAGCCGATGCAAGAGTCATGGTTGAGCTACTCAGGAAAGGCGACTACCGGACTTGGCAAGCTATGAAAGAGGAAGCCTATGGCAAGCTAGACAATAAAACCTCGGTTGAGCTATCTGGCGAAGTCAATGGAATAAATATTAACGTGAAGAATTACAATAAGGAGTAGCGGTGGAGATCAATATAGATATTCCAGCACCGTTTATGGAATTATTCCAACCAAGCCAGCAATGGCGGCACTATTTGTATCATGGTGGCCGTTCTTCGGCTAAATCAACCACGGTTGGCATATTCTTGCTAGTATCGGCCACGAATCGAAAACTACGTATCTTGTGCTGTCGTGAGGTGCAGAAATCAATCAAAGAGTCTGTTCACCGGCTCTTGTCTGACTTAATTTCAAAGTATAAGCTACCTGGCTGGGAGATTACAACCGAAACAATCCGCAACAAAAAGACCGGCTCGGAGTTTATATTCAAAGGCCTACACGGCAACGAACAGGACGTAAAATCAACCGAAGGTGTAGACATTTGCTGGATCGAGGAAGCTCAAAGCGTGTCTATGCAAAGCATCCAGGTATTGAACCCGACCATTCGTAAAGAAGGGTCTTTTTTAATTTGGACAATGAACCGGCTAACTGAAGAAGACCCAGCATGGGTATGGGTTACGCAACAAAACTCGTCTAGATCATATGTCAAGCAGGTCAACAGCACGGATGTGGAGAAATTGCTATCACCAGAGATTATACAAGACCGCGAAGACATGAAAGAGAGCAACCCAGAGCTTTACGAGCACGTATGGCTGGGGAAGCCACTCACGGCCAACACAGGGTCTGTATTTGGCAAACAACTGGCAAAAGCACGTGAAGACGGTCGGATCTGCTCAGTGCCTTATGATGATGCACTCGGTGTTTATACGGCTTGGGACCTTGGGATTGGCGATGCTACGGCTATATGGTTCTTCCAGGTCACACAAGGTGGAGAAATCCACTATATTGACCACTACGAGAGTTCTGGCGAAGATCTAGGCCACTATATCTCGGTGATACAGAATAAACCGTACCAATACAACACGCATTTCTTGCCACATGATGCCAAGGCAAGGGAATTACAGACGAATATGACACGTGTAGATTTCTTTAGAAATCGTGGAATCAATAATGTAGAGGTACTAAGACCAACCAACTTTACGCTTGGCAATGACGACATTAGCATGGTTGCACGGCCAAAGTTTAGCAAATGTTGGTTTGATGAGAAAAAATGCGAGCGTGGCTTGGAGTGTTTGCGTGCCTATCACTACGATTATGACGAGAAGAATCGCTTACTGAAGGATAAGCCATGCCATGACTGGGCGAGCCACAGCTCATCAGCATTTATTTATTCACTCATGGCTGAAACCGAGCAAGTCGAGGCAAAAACCCACATAGAATTTAAGACATTTACACCAGACGTGTTTGCAGGTGAACAGAAAACAGGATTCTAAGGAGGTAAAATGAAGTATTACATATTAGCCAACGGCGAAGGCACACGGTGGGAAAATTACAAAGGCGTGCCAAAGCAACTTATAGAAATTGACGGTGAAACGATTTTACACCGCATGATTCGACTTCTCCGAGAAGAAGGCGTGCCAAAAGAGAACATCTTTATTTGTGGACCATTCAAAGATGATGAGGCCATAACAATTAAGACCAAGAGCCCAACCAAACGCGAGGTGTTCGAGGAAATTGCCGACCTTGCCAAAGCACCATTCACAATTCTTTATGGCGATTGCTACTACACTAAAGAGTGTATTCACGAGATTATAACGCGACCAATAAATAAGTTTGACGAGTTCGTAAACCCTGGTGGCAACCCATACACAGGGTGTCCTTGGTGCGAGGGCTACGCTCATAGGTGCGAAGATTGGAAGTGGTGGAGAAAAGAGATGCACGATCTCAACACCAATACCGATAAGATTAGTCTTTACAAGGACTGGTATATTCACTTTTGGCTTCTTGGATTCAAAGAGGGCGAATCAATGAACAGATTCTTATACAAGGAGAACGTAGACCCAGAGCATGATATTGTATGGATCGACGAAACTGACGACTTTGACTACCCAGAAGACCTAGATAAATTCTGCGTTTATACTTGTCACCGTTGCACAAATAAGGAGCAACAATGAGCTTCTTCCGCGTAATTGTGCCAAACTATAACAATGGCGAGTGGCTTAAAAAATGCGTAGAGAGCGTATTAAACCAAACGTTCAAAGATTACGATTTAATCGTGGTAGATGATTGCTCGGACGATAATTCAAGGGAATATCTCCAAACGATCATTGGCAAAGCCCTAGTTTTCTCTTGCCATGATAAACACTACAATGGTGGATCGAGAAACATTGGTATTGACCAGCTTAAAGGCCTATCTGATTACACATTATTCCTAGACAGCGACGATTGGTTCGTAGATAACAACGTATTTCAAGAATTACACGACTTTATTATAGACGAGGAGCACCCAGATTGCGTGAGATTGCCTTATATTTGCGAGTATGAGGGGAATAAACACTTGAATGTGCAACTTACAGACTCTACGCTCGAAGGGCTCACAGCATCTTGTTTCGTGGCTTGCTGGACTAAGTGTATCAAGTCTGACTTGGTGCAAAAATTCCCAGAAAACACGCTCATGGAAGACGTGGTTCAGCATATCAAGCAATGCGACGTGATTAAAGAGGTGGTGCCGTTCAATAAGCCGGTGGTAGTCCACAATGGCAACAATAAGAATAGCTGTTCACGTAAAGAGAATCAAGACTTACAACACGGCAAGTGGCAATCTAGTATGTTCAGATATATGGCAGACCTACTGGATCTACAATTAACGCATGATTATTGCGAAAAAGCACGCCAGGCGAGGTGCGAGGGGTGCTTAAAAAACATCAGAAATGGGGTTTATTCCCAGACGATTATTAAATAGGAGGTAAAATGGGGTGTTCAACTGGCAAAGTAAGCTATCCGACCAAACAGAAGGCCTACAAAGAGGCGATGAAGCTCCGTGGGCCAAATGGTAGGGCTCTAATGGCTGTTTATAAGTGTCCAACCTGTAAAATGTATCATTTAACGCACAGAAACAACGGCAGAGGTGGGTTTAATGAGGGTTGTAGTAAATAAAGCAAAAGTGTGTTATAATGTTAGTAATAGGCGATGCGCTAGGTCATCCGCAAATGGCTGAACGCAACAATTCAAAATCTAGGAAAGACAGCAACCTGCAAAAATGGCTGCAAAAATTTGATGACTCTTGGTTTTATGCACAACAGAACTACCACGAAAGGTGGGAGCGCAACTGGAAACTTTATCACAACATTCGTGTAAAGCGCTCACATGACGGTGTTGTGAAGACTTTTGTACCAATGGTCAACTCTATGGTCAACACCATGGTGGCCGCTTTATTTAATAATAACCCATCTGTTCGCTATATTCCAAATCACCCAGACCAAGAAGCCGACACGGCAGTCTTGAACGAGATCTATGACGACTTTGCGCGCAAGGATAACTGGGTGCAAAAGAACAAGATTAACGGCAAGCAAGGGCTAATTACTGGCAACTTTGCGTGTTTTTATGAGTGGAAAGACGACAAGGACGGTGGTTATGTCCACAAAGAGGTGGTGCCTATCCGTGACATGATTATTGATCCACAGAGCCACTCTTGGCGTGATTGGCGCTATGTAGGTCGTAGATACTTTGCATCTAAGAAACAATTAAAGGAAGAGAAGTGCTGGGATTTCGAGAAACAAAAGGAAGTTAAACGTTTCAAGAATCTCGACGATGTGCAAGCTTCCGGTTCAATTACTGATTACGAGTCTGACAAGGTAAAGAAAGACCAAGCTATCGGTGCTACGGCTCCGGGCGACAAGGATATCGTGGAGTGTGTCGAAATCTGGACACGATCCAAGGTAGTTGTGATTGCCAACCGTAACACTATTATTGAGGAGAAGGAGAACCCGTATTATCGGCTCGAGAAAGCCCATTTTGAGCGCCAGAAAGCCGAGTATGCGCTAGATATGCTCCAATACGAACAAGAGGTGGCCGATTGGAACGCAGAGCGCCAGGCAACCTTTACTATGACCGGAAGAGATATCGGTGAGTTCCAGGGCGAGAAGCCGGAGTTTGAAGCCGATTTCAACGAAGAAGAGGCAGGATTCTTGCCATTCGCTCACGGTCGGGATTATGAAGACATTTCGCTTACTTATGGTGATAGCGATGTAGACATCATCGCAGATCAGCAAGAGCTTTTGAATGATATGACAGAGCTTAACATTGAGGCCGTGCTTTATCAGCTATACCCAGAAAAGACGCTAGATCCAAAGTTTGCTAACTGGGCAAGCGATCTAAACCCACGACCAGGGAAGGTCTACCCACTCCCAGGTGGTGCTATGACCTGGAATCAACCACCACAGATTCCTGTGAATGCGTTCAACGAACGCTTGAATATCAAAGACGAGATGCGCGAAGCAACCGCTATCTCCGAAGTGACTAAAGGTGTATCAACTGCTGATACTACCACAGCTACAGAAATCAAGGCACAAGTAGGCCAAGCCGACCAAAGAATCAACGAAAAGGCCCAAACCTTGGCTAATGACTTCTTCTTCCAGGAAGCCACAATCGTGCTAAAGATGCTGCAGCTCTACGCTCCAGAAAAGCTCTGGGTGCGTACTATCGACGATGCCAACGTAACATTTACTGAAGTAGATATGCGTAAATTCGTCGGTGAATACACGCCTATGGTAACACTAGACGTGCAAAAGCGCTACGAGGATGCTAAACAACAGCAATCATACCTCGATGCGTTCCAAATGATTATTCAGGATCCAACCAACAACCTACAAGCGGCCAAGCAGATTCTTTACAAGAAGATTATGCCGAACCTAACGGACGAGGAAATTGAGCAGATCATCACACCAGCGGACACCATGGGAGCAAGCACCCCAATGGGAGTACCAATGGACGAACAACAATTAACCGGCATGGAACAACCAATGCCACAAGAAGGAGCAGACAATGGATACGGATTACAAATTCAATAAGGCAGAACTAGCGGATTTTAAGCGCTTTTGGGAGGGGGAAGTCGGCCAGAAGTATATCAAGAAGATGAAAGAAACCAAGGACCAACTTCTCCAAGCCGCTATGCAAACACCAGATGGAGAAAGATGTATGTATCATGCCGCTGTGGCCAATGGATTTGAATCCGTGCTCCGTGATATTGAAGCGACGATTAAAGCAGCAGACGAGCAAGCTAAGGAGGGAAAGACCGCAAAGAAAAAATAGCGTGCTCCGTGGATCTAGGTAGCCACCACACCAGCACTTCTACTAATATCATTAAAGCGTCAAGGGACGCCGCATCGCCAAATGTGAGAAGCGCTGGGCTGGTGGAGGACAACTCCACACGCGATAACATTAACAAATAAGGAGAATTGTTTATGGCAGAAACTGTAAACGAACCAGACCTATTCGAGGAGTCGGATTTTGCGGACGACCAAACCACGAATGAGTCCAGCCCAGCAGTCGAGGAAACCAATGAACAACCAACTAGCCAAGACGAGGCTAATGATTCAAAGGATGATTCGACAAACGCAAACGAGTCAAAAACCGGCGATGAGATAGAAGAGTTTTTGGCGAAGAAAGGTATCAAATTAGACGATCCGGACGCGCTCCGTAAAGTCGCTGATATGTACCGAAATGTTGAGAAAGATTATGGCAAGAAAGCCCAAGAGAAGGCGAAGCTAGAAAGACAGCTAGAGCAGATGTCTGCTCAGCCGTTCAATTCAGCCGCCAATCCATTGGACAGGATCCAGGCCTTAGAAAATCAGCTCAATGCTGACCGGCAAATCAATGCCGTTAAGGAATGGAAAGCGGCCAAGAATCTATCTCCAGAGGTAGAAGACAAGATGGTCGAGTATCTACAGCAACCATTGGTTTCAAATGGTGTGCCGCAGACCGACAACTTTGGCAACCCACTTAGTAAGTTATTCTTGCTACAGAATGGCGTTCTATCTCTAGATGAGGTTTTTAATGCTGTTGGTGGCGATAGCTTAAAAGCTGATGCAATCAAAGAAGAATTAAAGACCGCTGTAGCTAATGAAATCGCAGCCAAGCAAACTGCAAAGAGTCCATCCGCTCTTGCTACTGACTCTACGCAATTTGCACAACCGAAAGAGGCTGACGATGACTTTGTAGCCGGTTTATTCGGCGACTAGAGTCGCTAAACAGCCGAATCGGATTCACTAATAATTTAAACATTTTTGAAGGAGATTCAAGATGGCTGTTAATCTAGCTATTAAATATGAGTCCAAATTGGACCAGATCTGGACCCACGCGTCTTACACCGACAACTGGATCAATAAAAAATATGACTTTGATGGTGTAGATACCGTAAAGGTTTATACTGTAACTTCTGTTGCTCCTGGCGACTACAGCAGAACCTCTACCGGTGACCGCTTTGGTGGCAACAATGAACTACAAGACACCATTGCTACTTACCAACTTACTAAAGATAAATCATTCAAGATTGCCATTGACCGTGGTAACTTTGAACAAGGTATGCGTGCCAAGAAAGCTGGCGAAGTAATGCGCATTGAGATGAACGAACAAATCATTCCTATGATTGATAAAGATCGTCTTGCTACCGTTACTGCCGGTGCTACTGCCGTTTCTCAGGCCGTTGCTATGACTTCTGACGCGTATGCAGATACCTTGAAATTAAATGAGTATCTCGACGAAGCTAAGGCTCCACTCGAAGGCCGCGTTCTCTGGGTAACTCCAGGCGAATACAATGCTATCAAGACCAAGATCACCACTCAGGTATTGGCTTCTGGCTACAACGACAAGCTCGTGGGCAAAGGCTTCGTGGGCGAACTCGATGGTGTGCCTGTAGTAAAGGTTCCTACTTCCTATTTCCCAGCAGGTGTAAAAGCCCTCATGGCTCACCGCGATTCTCTATTGGGTGTCCGCCAAATCACCGAAACCAGAATCAAGACCGATTCCGAATTCGTATCTGGCTCTATCCTACTTGGTCGCTTCATCTTTGGTTCCTTTATTCTTAAAGGTAAAGAACTCGGTGTCGCTTCGATCGTAGATGGTAGCTCCCAATCTAGCTAATCTATGGTATAATCTACCATTGAGGTAATACCCAGGAACCCCACTACGGTGGGGTTTTTGGTTGTGGAAAACTTTTGACAGAAAGGACTTGCTATTATTCCATAACAGAGGTAATATAAAGACACAATCAATTAAATCATCGAAAGGAGCAAATAACGATGAAAGAAATATACGCAATAAGAGTAGAGGTAACTGGGCCAACCGGTAGACGCGACGCTGCTGTTAGCAAGTTGGCTTTTGAGAACCTACAAGACGCAAAAGATTATATCAGCGCGCGCGCAGACAGGATCGAAGCCGATGGCTGGTATGGTTGCCAGGATCTTATAGAGAACGATAACAAGATGGAGTATTATATTGAAGCGCTCGAACTCCAGGCGCAGACATATTCACTAGTTTAGGGGGGGGTAGACGATGAGTTACATTGGAATTTGCGAATATGTAATCGGTGTGATCCAGGACAATGAATCAGACCTATCCGAGGGTATCTGGTACTATGCCGGTAGCGAAGATATCACTACTGAATATTCGGTTTATAAACCTGATCTAGCCGATGCTAAGCGCTATGATGACGTGGATACCTTGCGCGAGGAGTTAGAGTCTTTGCCGAAGACTATGTCTTATAAGATACTTGAGATCCAACGATGCCCTAAATGCCACAAGGAATTCACAGAACACCCGGCGATTTCACGCGAAGATAACGAAACGGAGATTTGTCCGGAATGTGGAGTCCGTGAGGCCGTAGAGGCATATTCAAAGCACCAAGAAGGTGATATAATGTAAGTACCCCATCACGAGCAATCGTGGTGGGTTGCTCACCCGGTCTAGCAATAGGCCGGGTTTTTGTGGTATAATTATAGTAATGGCGGTGCGTTAGGTATCTATCATGCCAAAGCGCAAAAAGAAATCTTGTGGGGGTAAATAATCATGTTTGGTGGATTGAGACCATATCGGCTATCGCCACTCAATCGTGGATGTGTGAACACGATCGTATTTCTTGCTAAGAATGCGGACGGAACTTGGATTGATAAAACAGATAAGAAAGTATACCTAACGTCTAAAACTCAGCCTTGGGACAATGTGGCTGATGATGCAGACGCAGTTTTTAAAGTCCTAGGGGTGATTCCAGATCCTACAAACGAGCCTGGCCGTATAGTCTTTACTTTGTCCGAGACGGATACTTACAAGGATCCAACGGTGCCTTATTTTTGCGACATCGTAGAAACCGACCAAGACGGCGGTAACGCCAACAGATTATTTATAGGTCAATTTAACATCATTGGTGGTGCTAACAACGCACAAGCCGGTGGTGATAACTAATAATGCAAAGGAGTAGCAATGAATCTAAAGAAAAAGACAACTAGGCAACTTTCTATCGCGGTTGGCATCTTGTCATTCGCGGCTTTTGTGATTCAAGGGCTTGGCCCAACATGGGGGTTTGAAGCCGTGGCCAAGCAAATCACGCAAACTATATTATTATTCGTTGGTGGTATCAACATCTATTTCGGTGGTGTAACAAGCCAAAAGAATATCACCGACAAGGAGAACGACAATGGCAAAGATAAAAAGTAATCTCAAGGAGTTCTTGAATCTCTGTATCGCTCCGGCAATTGTGTTTGGTGTAGGTCTTTTATGCACGATCTTCGTGGCAGTTGGTACGCCAGCGCCGGACGGTAGCCGTACACTAGACGGCAACAACGCACAAATCCAGGCATACACCGAAAAGTTTATTGAGAATGCTAATGATGCACTCTACCGCTTGATGAATGAAGACGCGCCAACAGACGAAGCCACAATCAAGGAGTTCGAAGATGGTGTCGGGCTAGGATCCGCAACGTCTATAAATCAAGTAATTGCTCGTAGATTACCAGATGGTGACAACGATGGTGGTAGAGGCTGGCAATGCTCCAAGTATACGGCGTATTTAGCCACCGGGCGGCGAGAATACTCGTCCGTACACCCAGATTATGGGCCGGTAAACGGCAAAGATATGGCCGCTTATCTTGTGCGCAATTTCGGATGGAAGTATACCGACAGCCCGGTAGAAGGCGCTATTGGATCTGGTGGCTTTAATACTCAGTATGGCCACACGGCTATGTACCTATATAGTACCGGCGCTCATACGGCTATGGTCAATGACGCGAATTATACCCCTTTGACCGTATCTACTCATAATATGAATATAGATGGCTGGGTGTGGGTGGTTCCTGGCGATTATACACCGGATCCTACTCCTACTCCTACTCCTGTGGTAGATTGTAAAACAATCAACGTAGTCAAAGGTGATACTATGGGCAAGATTATGAAGCGGTGTCTTGGTCTTATCAAGTGGGGGGAAGCAATGAATGATTATGCAAAAAGCTGGGTTTCCACGAAAGTGAACCCAGGACAATCTGTCTATTCTGGGTGGACTAGCGCCAAGGGTGTTGGTCTTTATGCCGGAGATACGATCCGGTACACCGGAGAATAACCGCGAGGCCGGTTGGGCCGACTCCTTTCTAGCTCTTTTCGTACCTTTACACTCAATCTACTTAAATGGTTGGTATAGTCTTAGAGTTATATTTTCACCTAACACAAACAATAATGTAATCTTGCAGATCTGTCGTCCTTGGGAAAGAGACGGGGACGACAACTAGAACATCGATTCCTGGGCCGGATTCTTGCTACTCCTTACCGACCTAGGAACCGCTGCTCTAGACAGCGGAGCCACACGTGGTAGCACATTAAGAAAGGGGTGATGGTATATGTGGGCTATTTGCACAGCAACTGTCGACAACCTGGAAGACCAGGTAGAATTGTGCGAAGAAATAGAAGCCCTGGGTTGTGTGCCTAGCATCGTCGGAAACGTAGTAAATGTCGAGTATGAGGGTGAAAAACCTATCGCCGATGAGCTCATCAAGCTATTTGAACGTTACGAATGCCACGGCACGCTTATACAATCCTAAAAGGGGGTGATCATCTATCTCGGATACCCCACCGCTTTTGGTGGGGTTTACCGTGCGTGTTTTTTTATTTTGTGATATAATATAAGCAATGGCGGTGCGTTGGAATAAACGCAATGGCAACTTTAGAGCAGTATATGGCGGAGGCAACCAACGCCTTTGCACCGGCGAAAACTGCTGTTCAGACACAACTTGGAGCATTGGATAGCAATTATGCCACCGGTGAACAGAAAATAAACAAAAGCTACGCTCAACAACAAGCACAATTAAACAATCAACGGAATATGGCCGCAGAATCAGCATCAATGAACGCTGCTGGATCGGGTGGCTCGTTTGGTGGTGCCGCAAACTTGGCAAATAGAAAATACTATGCACAATCATTCGTGCCAGCCCAAACGCAACTCAACACAAACAAGTCTAACGAACTAGACGCCCTAAGACAAAATACCGAGAACCAACGCACGAATCTTAACTCACAACTAGCCAACCTTGACGCTCAAGCAAGCCAATTGGCTACCCAACAATACTGGGCAGCCGTAGAGGCAGAGAAGCAACGTGAAGCACAACTTAGAGCACAAAGAGAAGCTCAAGCAGCTCAAAACGCGTATAATAGATACCTCATGGATGCCATGAAGAACCAAGGTGGTGGTTTGAGAGCTTGGAACTTCGGCAACGGCTTACAACTCGTAGACAATGGTGGCCAAGCGGCTTACTACTTGAATGGTAATAGAATTAGTGCCGGTGAATTCTTGATGAAATCTGGTGCTAACGGTGCCAACTGGAATATGTGGAACGATGTCTGGAACAATGGCGTGAGCACAAGTGGTGTTGGCTCTGACACAGTTCAAGCATTTAATGGGGGTGGCCGTGGTGCTTATAGCGCGCTTAATAACAAGTACAGGTACTTATTCTAAGGTAAAGGAGAAAATAAATGGCACTATACACTTACATATCAAGAGACCAGCTACCAGGGCTAGACAATAACTACAACCTAGACCCACGTCAAACGCAGTTATACAATGCCCTTGGTCGTAATTCTGGCAATAACAACGGCATGAATTTCTTTCAAAAACGCGGTAGATCATTAGAAAACGCATTCGGAACAACTGGCGCGGCAATTGCATCTATCGGGAATGATCTAAAAGAACAACTCGAAAACAGCAACCGCCAGAAGAAATTCGAGCAGAATATGGGCGACATTTATAGATCTGCCGGCTTTAACAACGCAGACGACTACTATAATGCAAAAGAAGCCGCCGAGCGTGACGCATTCGGTCGTATCGGCTTTGATATTGACGATTATTGGAACAAGCGCGCAGATGCCGATATTGCAGGCGACAAGGATACTTTATCGCGCCTAGATGCAAGCTACAATGAAGCGAAGGCGAGAATCGGCAATGATGAGAATCTAGCAAGATTTAACGATGTTCAGGAACGGCTCAAGAACCAATCATCTAGGAATTATGACGAGCAAAAGAAAGCACAGGAACGTTTCGCAGACTATCGCAAAAATGACTATATTAGCCAGAAAATCAACCAGGATCGTGGCAAATTCGCTGGATCAGCTATCAATACTCTATCTACAGCGTTTGATGTAATGGCTCCAGGTGCAGGAATACTCGCTAACTCCGTACAAGGTGGCATTGAAGGTATCGCAGACGAACTAGAAGACAATGGCTTCCAAAACTTTGACTGGGGGAGAGCAGGGCAGAACGCACTTATTGGTGCTACTACTGGTGCAGTAACTGGTGGACTAAATAAAGGTATCAGTAACAAGCTCGCCAAGAATGGTGGGAATCTATTCAAAGGTGGGAATGCTATTACAAAAGGTCTAAACACACTCGGATCTAGTACGGCTCCTGGTCGTATCGCTTCTACCTTGGCTACTGGTGCTGGTCGTGGTGCCGTTTCTGGTGCCGTAGGTGGTGCAACGGGCGCTGGTTTATCTGCCGCTATGAACGGTGGAGATGTCTTAGGTAGCGCCGCTCAAGGCTTCCAACAAGGGCTCACACAGGGCGCTATGACCGGTGGTATCATGGCCGGTGCTAATATGGCAGCCAATGCAACCCCTGGTGTGGGTAACGTGATGCGCAAACTTAACCAAGCCGGTGAAGACTGGAAGAATAGTGGGAGCAACTTTAACGAAAGACTAACGAATACCCTAACCTCTGGCGACAGCGCAGTCGGTGAATGGCTACAAGGGAACCGCCAGAGTGGTGCTCTTAAGCGCCTTGGTATGGTGGGACTTTCTATAAAACCAGTTAATGAGTATACGTCCGTTGACCCACTTGGGAATCGTCATGTGTATTCAAGGTCTGATCTACAAAAATTGATTAACGAGTTCGATAATTACCAACCACCAAAAGTCCTATCAGGCAACTCATTCGATGAAGCTAGTGAAGTGTTGGGAGACGCTGGCGACAAATTACTTGGTATATATAACACTATGTATGGCGGAGAAATAGGAAACTCGCCTGTCTATAATAAGCAAGAGTGGGCTAAATTTAAGGACTGGATCGACAACCAAAGATCTAATGTTGACTTATCTGGCGAACAGAGCGTAAATGGTAATAAGATTATGCCAAAAAATGTAGCTACGGAAGCAAACACTTTGAACGACAACCGTGGATATAATCTAGAAGGATTACCACCGGATGTTACTAGAAGGATGGAAATAGCAATTGCGAATGGAGCTACTCCTACTGAGGTCGCTAACGCAAAATACTCGTATCAATCAGCCAGTAAACCAGCATTATACGGTGAATACAATGGGTATGAAGATAACATAAAAGACTATAATTCAATCATGTCTAAATATGGTGCTGATCTAGAGCTCATGGACAATAAAGATTGGACGGACACTCAACGGAATGCATATGAAAAATATAATGAATGGGCCAATAATAGACTAGGCTCATTACCAGAATATGAAAATATGGACTCCGCTAGTTTTGAAAGAATGTATAATAATGATCCCACCCTCAAACGGGTGGTTGACAATTTCGTCGATAACCTAGCGATGGATCGTATCGAGGTGAGCCCTGGTGATGTGCTGAAATATAAAGATACATGGGACTATATTAGAGATAATTATGATTTGCAAAATTTAGGCACCAACAACTCCAACCTAGGGAATAGGGTGCAGGATGGCTCCGATACTTATCGGACAGTGGACGTGCTTGGGAACCGAAAAGAGTACACCCCTGACCAAGTACGACAACTTATCAATGAATATGAGAATTATAAAGCCCCAGAAGTTTTGTCTGGTAATTCCACCGATGAAGTTACAGACGCCATGGGTGAAGCTGGTGTGACTTTAAGTGAGATATTCCGCAACCGCAACGGCGGGCAGTTTAATCCATATAGCCGTGCTGATGGTGAAGCGTTTAATAAATGGGTACAACAGACAAAGGCAAGTCTTGGTGATGGTGACAACCCAACTACTCTTGGCGGATGGCTCAAACAAGCCGGTAAGCGTATCGCAGAAGACATCGATGATCGCGGTATTGGCTTGAGCACTAGACTATTAGACGAAAATGGCAACCGAGTTAATATGGCCGGCGAAGCGCAAGCAGACAATAACCCACAAACCGCAGTATACCGGGCTTTAACTAAAGACAAGGGAATCAATAAGAATAATGCCGCAGAGACGCTCAAGACATCACGATCTGAGAAACTCCGTGGCCAAGCTGCACAAGAATTACTCAAACAATTCGGTACGATCGACAAACCAACCGCAAAGGCTACTAACTCGGTCAAGACTATGCAAGAAATCGCGAACGCAGGCTTTACGAAGCCAGGGGATATCGAAAGAATTGCCGACAACATTACTGGTAGCAACGGCGAGGTGAATAAGCTAGTCCAAGCTCTAGTAGCAAATTCTAAACCAGTAAATACCTACGATGGCTATGACGGCAAGAGTATTGACGAATTCATCGACGATTCAATCGCTCGCCACGCACTTGACGGTATCAATGAAGGTAAAGCAGTAAAATCCCAGATTAAAGCTTTGTTTAATTCGCTTGAATCACGCAGAAATGGATCGGTATCAATGACTGATATGCCAGAAGATGTTATGGACGTGGTGCGTGGTCTAGAAGCCGAGGCGGCTAATTATGAGGGACGTAGTGGCATGAACTATGGAACGACCACTCCAGATAAGCTAAATGCCGCAAAGGTGCTCAAAGACGTGGCAACCTTACTAAAGGACAGAACATTTGAAACTGCCGACATGGAACGTGTGATGACCCCAGAAGTAGCCGAAGGACTAAAATCTCTTGCACCAGGCAATAAACAATGGGCCAAGTATGTAGACGAAAAGATCATGACGGCTAAGACTCCACAAGACTTACGATCCGTACAAGCTCCATTTGTGAATATCAAGAAGATTATCGACAACGGCTACATGAATTCGATGACTTACGGTGGTAGAGTCGGGAACGTAGCAAATGGCGTACCAACCAACCGCCGGACAATCATCAATAATGCCGCTAATGCGATCTTCAATTCAAACATCGCCAATCGCGCCAAGGCGAGAGTACTCAGCGGAGCTGCTAATAGGATTGAAGGCACTAGAGCCGACCAACCTATCCGTAGCTTACCAACCACGACTGAAACTCAAACTCAAGGCGAGGGTAGCACCCCAACTACTCGGATCTACGATATTATCGGCCGCCAGGAAGGCTTAAACAATGGCGAGCAAGCCAGAAGCGCTGAATATCTCGCACAGGCGGCTCAGGAAGCCGAGGTTGTGCCTATGGGCAATAATTATGCCACTATGGGTCAACAAGCGCCTACAACGGCAAATACTAGCGTTTACAACGCAGTTATGGGCGGTGGCAATACCCAAGGCTCTGGAACTGGCAACGGCAACTCATACTTCCCAGCTACTGGTGATTATTGGACTGACATAATCGGTAGAGCCATGAGCGCCGCTATCGACGCAGATGACGTGGACGCATTCGGTGCATTATACTCCATGTATCAATCCCAGATCGCTAATCTCCAGAAGCAATCCGCTTCCGCCAACCAACCACAGAAGATAACCTCTACGCAACAGAGAGCCAATGCGGCAATGAGCTCACTTAACCGACTCTCGCAAATGAAACCAGATCTAGGTTACGATCTATCTGGAATCCCAATCATTGGCGGAATCGCTACCTTTGGTGGTAATGATTACGAGAGCGAGGCGAAGAGCCTAGCACAACAGATCGGGTACATGGTATCTGGTGCCAACATCAAGGAAGAAGAGGCATTCAATATCGGCAAGGCATACGTGCCACAACCGTTTGACAGCGAGCACGCACGCCAAACGAAGCTCCAGAGAGCATACGATATTATCCGGCAGTATCAGAACGGATATGCCGTAGACGACGGAAGCCTAGTCTAGACATTAAGCACGCTTGGCCTTGCGCTTGGCGTGCTTTTTGGTGATAAGGTTTCTAATTGCGATAGACACCCAGAACACTACGAATGGTAGCGCCGGCATGACAAACAATGCCCAGATCGGGATTTTGTGGTTATCTAATATCCCGATGCTTATTAGGAATAAGTCGCTGATTACATAAGTTACCGCAAATGATACGGCTATACCACATACTTTTCTCGCTAGTGGGTGCTTCGGTTTCTTTACAATGATGGCTTCACGTATTACTGGTGTTGGTTTCGGTGTAGGTTGTGGATCCGGGGAATTAAACCATTCTAGCAATTTGAGCGTTCCGGAGCCGAATAAGCCAATGGCTAGGGCAATGATAGTAGCGCCTATCACGAATATTATTATTCCCCAAAATGCGCTAGTCATGCTAGTACCAAAGGCTATGGCCACCAATGCTACTATTGCTAAGAACGTGATTAGTCCTTCCATTTTATACCTCACTTTATTTGGTACTATTATATCACAAAAAAGACCGCCACTCTAGCTCCACGTTATCTTGAGTTCGATGGCGGCCGGGGTGAATTTAACTGCTTGTGCAGACACCCCTCAGCTGTATTTTTATTATACCACTCTGCTTAGAAATCTACAAATTGCGATGGATCGCACCCGGCTTGGATCATGTCGCTCTTATATTGCGCTTGTAACCGTGCGATATATTCCTCTGGTTCGTAAGACGGTCTTAGCGCGTAGTATCTATGATATAGCCGGTATAGGCGGTCGTGTACCTGATCGCAGCTCTCCTTTTCTACCTGTGGTTCCGTGGTCGGTTCTGGCTCTGGGCTCGTCGTCGCTACCGTTGGTGTAGCTTTAGCGGCCGGAGTTTGTGTAGCTGGTTCTTGTGGCTGTTCTTGAGGCTCTTTTGGAGTTTCTGCTGTTGGATGTTCTTGGATCATAACTTGTACGCTTTCTTGAGGTTTATCCTCAACCTTTACTGGTTGGTTAGCGACAACGACTGCCGTAGCGGTCGCAGTTATGGCGATCGCACCAACAGTACTCCCTATCGCTATTGGGTTTGATATTGTGATGTGTCCTAGTTTCATATCATAAACCTTTGTTTACATCTATAATTATACCACAGAACGGCAAAAATTAGAAGACATTAGGTGGTTTAAAGCTCGCTACACTAATCTTGAATGATATTGCTGGATAAGTGGATGTACCGTTACCAAAATTCTCTAGAATCACTTGTATTCGTATATTTGTCGCAGACGTTCGGAACACCGAGATATACCCAGAAACGTTATTATTCCAATTCGGATCCCATGTTGGTATTAAAGACATCATTGGGCCAACGCAAAATGGGCCGTTATCTTTCTTAATCATAATACGATCTACTGCGCCTTTTTGTGGTTTTGTGGTAAAGTCAAAGTTCTGCTCCGTATATGCAGCATATACTAGAGTACCTTGTGGTATATACACGTCATATGTGCTCGTGTCAATTTGTGCGATTGATAAGTAATCGCTGTTCATCTCAAATTGGTTTGGTCGCATTGTCATAATCTAGCCCTCATCATAATAAATCCTATAATGTATTTTTGGGTATCCATACGATGTAATGGATTTGTCGGTGACAGCTAAATAACGCACGTATCCTACCCATGGATCTTCTGGGCTACTATATTCGATGGGCAATATACAGTTTTCAGCCGGTTCTTCCCATATAAGGACTTGTGGTATATATCCAAGGTTGTGGTCAACGGTATTATTACCTTCTATAACTCCTTTTTTGTAAAGTTTACAATAATTGTAATCCGTGTTCAGGACGAATTTGTCAGCATCTTTACTCGTTGAGCCAATTGGTTTATTAACCGTTGTGGGCTCGAAACCATATATTCTGTAATAAACTTTGTCGTGCGGAGGGTTCTCATCGCTTTGAAATTGAATATATATTTTGTCGCTATATGATCTCATCCCAAAATACACAGTTTCATGTTGTCGTACCCATGTGTATGGTATAGTTCGGCTATCACTAAAATCCTCATTATATGAACACACTCCGAACACGAGCGGAGCAAAACCGAGATTATGAGGGATTTCCTTTTCTTCCCAATTATCTAGTTTGCCCTCTATAAAAAACACTATCTTATCCATCTCGTAGTCGGTATTGAGTAGGAAGTCCGTAGGGTCAGCCATGATTTAATCTCCTAGAGCTTTAAACACGTCGATGTTGCCTTTTGTTACTGCAATTACTGGCTTGCCATTCTTGTGAAAACCGACCAGGATCCTTGGCACGTTATTGGTGTCGCATAATACGATGCCGTACGTTCCGTTCTGGAGCTTGCCCATTTGGAGGGCGGTGCCACCATTCTGTGCCACGGTCTTAGTTTGGTTCTCGGCCGCTAATTGCCGAAAGTTGGCATTGATCTGCTTTAGTGCCGCTTCCAGGCTTGATTTGCTTGATATTGGTATGTAGTTCAATCCCATGCTATCTCCTATCTTAAGCGCTGAGTTTCGCAACTCATCGTGTGTGATTTAAAGTTGACTGGCTCAAATGCCGCGTGGTGTTGATACCGGATCTGACATCGGTAAAATTGTCCGTTTACTTGTGGTATCATACTGAGCTTTGTCGGTGTTACAACATTGCCGTATGCCGGTGGGTTATCCCAAATGTAAGATTCCTGGACTGGCTGATTATTGTGCAGGTTAATAGAGAATGCGTAACGCACGTTGTCTGTAAAGTCTAGCGCATACCCACACTTGATCGTATAATTGCCAGCCACAGTAGCGAATTCTGGTCGCCATTTAGTGATTCTATGGAGTTGGCTTGGTGTGCCGAAGTGCATATATGAAGTTTCAATATCAAAGTCAATAGGAGCGCCAACGTCTGCGTATTCGTTAGTGTCGTCCTCGTATAAGAATAGTTGGCAATACTTGCTAGAACCGCAAATAAAGCGATTTGAGGTACTTTTACGACCGCAGGTGGCGCTGATACAGGTTCCTGTGTCGAAAGACTCCCACAGGCGCAAATTTGTGTTATAAACCAAACACGAATCATTGACGCCATTCCCGGTGCTAGAATAGAAGACATACAAGTGGTTTTTGTATAGATCTAGAACGATAGAATCTTTACCTTGTATCGCATCATAGGTTTTTTGGATTGTCTTTTCTGTGATACTTGATTCGCTAGAACCGTCGAACACGTAAATCCCGTCATCGGTTGCGTAGTAAGCATAGTTTAAGTCGCATACGCAAGATTCTTGGCTAAATGTGCCGTGTTGGGCGCTTGAGGCCATTTGGTTCCACACATCTGCTGTTTGGTAGTAAATGTAGTATTTATTTCTACGGGTGAGGATATAAACTACACCGCCAAGGTTAAACATGGCCGTGAGTGGGTCGCCGGTTTCGATAGCCGGGAAGTTCTGCCTAAAATCACGGTCAAACCCATCATAGGAATTGATAGCCACAGCCGCGTGTGATATGGATTGCACGGTAACATCATCGCCAGAAATCGTAGTCACTTCGCCATAGTTGCCATTGTCGTCGAGTATCAAATCGCCTACCGCGAGACTAGTCACAGGGTAGCTCTCGCTTACTGGTGTGAGAGTAGATTTTTGGATCGTGGTTGTCGTGGTGGATCCTGGAACATACTCGTTTATTGCCGCGCTTGTCGTAAATTCCGCTTCTGGTGCAAACTCGAACCCATATGGGTAAGTCCAGACCGCCTGGGTGTCCGTGTCTGCATCAAAGTACATGATATTGTCTTGAGTACCGTCTAGAATATTTGAAGTTTTTATTTGTAGGTCTACTTCGGTTTTAAGGTCTGTAGTTGTAATCGCCGAATCAGCCCATGAGTTGCTTGGATCGAGAAGCCGTGGTCCCTCTTTGCCGTCCACATAGCGGACTTTGTTGATATTTTGTTGGAATCTTACCTTTGTCACACCGCTAGGCAACGTGCGAATTGAAGTCACGGTGCCATTTGGTGCCATGCGATAGAGGGTAACTGTGCCGGTGTCGGCTTCTTTGAACGTAAATAGTACAGTCTTTACATCATTTATGTTGGCTTCAAATACGTTAGTCACCGACCCAGCGGTGGCCGTGTATAGTTTGTACATTGGAGTCGTATCAGCTGGACAAGCTACTGTGAACACTTGTGTGCCAGTGCCTTGAGTAAATAGTTTAAGCGTTAAATTGCCACTTGGTGCATCTTTGAAAATGAACTCGGTATCGGTTGGCGTGGTGGTCAAGCCTTGGGCGCATGATGTGGCCACAACATTGTCATCCTCGTCTAGTAAGTTAGCTTGTAGCACGCCGTAATCGGTGGCATTCGAGGCCGCTACTGTCAAGTAGATAGAGTAGATAGGGTCGGCGCTAGAGATTGCGAGCGTAGTTTCTGTGGCTGGCACCATTGTGTATGATAAATCATAAGTATCAGCCGACTTGGTTTTACCTACTGGTTCGCAGAGTTTAGCCAAGCCATGGCGAGTCTTATACTCACCAATGCGGTCAAAACGTGCGTTCTGGGCCAAATAAACCTCGTCTAAGGCCATTGTATCGTTTGGCTTATATGTGTATATACCTTTTGCGAAATTGGTCGTTGTAGGCGCTGATTTTCGCGTTGTAATTTTTTTAGGAATTGGGCGAGCTTTGGAATAATTAGATACGGGCATTGTAAAGACCTCCATTAAGTGGTAATCTAGCGCGGTTCTCGGCAGTTAGGTTGCCGTTTGATGTCCGGGCTTTCATATTTGTTAGGATCTGGTCTTGCTTATTTTCATATATTTGAGCGAAATCAAAGTTGTCACGTAATTGCTCGGCTCTTGCCAAAGCACCGAGGACCAGGGCTTCCATAAATTGTGGTGGGATTGGTGGTCGGTCGGTAGGATTCTTGAGTGGGAGTGGGTTTATCAAATATAGGTGCGTGACCTCGAACCCTTTGTCCTCTGGATCTTCGCGGAGCCGATAGAATAATGTACCACCAAATGTAGTATAGACGAAAGTGTGCCTTTTGGTGTTCTCAAAGTATAGCTCTGGCTCAATGTACTCGAGCTCTTGCCGTGGTTCTTTACCTTGCTTAGCATAAATGTAAAATGTGCCAGCAAATGCTGGTGGTAAATCAATCTCGCCATGTTCACTAGCTGGGTATTTATCTATCCGTTGCATAAATGAGTATTTATCCTCGCCGAGGATCTCATTCATGGATTCATTGAGAAACATAGTCAAAGTATTTGCATCAAAATCTTCGTCCTGGAGTCGCTTCCGGAGAAT
>Ga0310690_10002758_pt1 | contig 27825 bp, 20 predicted proteins | sample AusTroGonzalo_MG_2_FD_207661 | JGI IMG/M metagenome (GOLD analysis project Ga0310690, IMG submission 207661) | Bovine rumen microbial communities from tropical cattle in Woodstock, Queensland, Australia - Gonzalo_04 (v2) (version 2) | ecosystem: Host-associated > Mammals > Digestive system >...
CCAAGCTGGCAGACGTCTATTACGTTTTGGCTGGGCGCTGGGGACAGTGTTTGTGCTCGGTTGAATTCCGAGGATACACGCATACCCGATACTATTCAGGTCTATTACGGTACAGATGACCAGGTTCCTGCTGAACTGGCGCTTAGCGCTGATGATGTGGCTATCCATCACGGTGTAGGCAACTACAATATAGCCGTTAATGTCCTACGCAGTGACGTTACCACTGACACAGTGGTTGATGTGCCCTTTCCAGAAGGATATATCATATCTACAGACGATGGTAACTGGACAATCCTTAAAAATTTCACGAAGTGCGTAGGCTACGATTACGCCACCGTTTCCCTTGCGTGGACAACTACTGCAGATGGTCAAGGCCCGCAAAGCGTAGATTATGTCACCTCTGCAGAGGCTAGAGACATTGCCGAAGACGTCGTCAGCTCCGGGGGCGTCGCAGTAAATATTGAAGGCGGTAATGGTATCAACGTCATAACCTCGGGCGGAAGCAGCGTAGTGGAGTTTTCTGGCGCAGCCCAGTTCGTTAACTCAGATACCGACGATGTCACCACGCTGCGTGTTACGCCGAGCGGTCTGTCTGTTGCCTATATTCAAGGGCCGATCAGTAAGACTTTCTCCGTTGCTGATAATGTATATGTGGACGATGTTATAGTCGCCACTGAAGCTTACGTCGACAGTGCCATCAGTCAGATTCCTATTGTAAGTGGAGCTCTTACCAGTGGTGCCGAGTTTGTAACTCAGGTGGGCGACTACACCTTATCATACACCAGTGGCGGGTTGGTCGTCTCCGGCTCCGGCGCGAGCGTGGTGCTCTCGGGCGGCGAGATCGCGGCGGGAGTGACAGGGGGTGGCGGCAGCGCGAGTTTTTCCGTCAACAGCAGCGGCTTTTTCGCCTCCGCCGGTGATGAAGGACACGATGCGGTGATCAGTATGCCTGTCGACGGCGATGTGAGCATAATTGCCGATGGCGCGGGCAGATCGCTCAAGCTGGAGGGTACGGGAGAAGTACAAGCCAATAACGAAGCCGTCGCCACCCAGCCGTGGGTAGAGGACTATGTTTCTTCTCACGGCGGACAATCCGGAGCTATCATCGAAAATCAGCCCTTCGCGACCACCGTTGGGACGTACACCGTTGCACTGACTTCGGGCGGCGGGATCGTCGTCTCCGGCTCCGGCGCGAGCGTCGTCTTGAGCGGCGGGAAGATCGCAGCGAAAAACACCTATTCGGACACGTCAGACAACCCGGTCGATGCGACGTTTGTTTTTCAAAATGGCGAAGTGAATTATAACATTAACGATCCCGATCTAGGCAGTGCCAGTCTCGCCATCAACACCCAAAACGCAAATGTCACGATTAACGGGAAAAAGGTTTATCTTGATGGGGATGATTTCACCGTTGACACAGAAGCTGTCGCCACCGAGCCGTGGGCGAACAGCCGCTTCTCGTTAAAGCCTTCCGAAACAGACGATGACGTGAGCTCCGAAGGGGACATCAGGGTTTTGAACGGTGGCGATTACTTCGTGTATCAGCAGCCGCTGTACTCGCTGATCGTCGACAGTGTGGCGAAGTCCACCGAGGCGTCATACATCCACTTCACGCTCGACAGCGTGACCGCCCCGACGCCGGTCGTGATCTCCGGCGTGAGCTACCTCAACACCGCGATCTTCGAGGGCGGCAAAGAATACCTGCTCCGCTTCTTCGACGGCATGTTGGAGACGCGCGAAGTGCTTGACGAACTCGAACCGCCCGTGGATGGGCAGACCGGCGTGTGGCTCAAGTCCGGCGGCCTTACGCTGGCGAGCCGAATGACCATGAAGAACGCGACGGTCGGCTCCGGCGAATCGCAGAGCATATACAACCGGGGAACCGCGTCCGATACCACGGTCACCGGCGGCGGGCTGATGGCCGTCTATTCCGGCGGCTCCGCGGTGTCGCCGGTCTTCAACCAATCGGAACTCGCCCCGGCCGCCAACGGAATCGTCTCGAACGGCGGCGTCATGGTGTCGGCGGAGATCCACAAGTCGACCTATGTAAGCGTAACACTCGGCGGCAGTATGGCTGACGCTTCACTTGTTGGCGGACTCGTCTACATTTCGTCCGGGGGCATTGCGGCGCGCATCAGTGGCGGAGTGTCCGGCATCGTCCATGTTCGCGGCGGCAGTTTGATCTCCGCGAAAATTCACTCCGGCATGAGCTGGTTCGTTTCGTCGGGCGGCACGGCAACCGAAGTCGTCGCCTCGGGCGTGTTGACGGTCGACAATGGCGGCATCACATCCACGGTCGTCGAAGGTGCTGGCGGCGCGATCAACGTCGCGCTTGACGCCGTAGCGAGCTCGACCACGATCAACGGCGGCACATTCCGCGTTTCGTCGGGTGGTACGGCGCTCGGGGTGGATAACATCAGCGGTTCGATCTTCGTGTTCGACGGCGGCACGCTTAACGACCTCGCGCACCACAGCGGCGACATCCGCGTCAACAGCGGCGGCATCGTCTCCCGGATGACGCTGTACAGCGGCGCTCGCCTGATCGTCAGCTCAGGCGGTACGGCGCTGGCCGTGACCTCGCAGGCCGGTGCGACGGTCGTCAACTACGGATACGTCGATTACGTCACACCATAAGGAGACTATACCATGTGGAAAAAAGACGGGGTTATATATCGCGGCGGCGGGATCGTTTTGGACGGCAAACGCTACTGGAATCCTACCGATGATCAGTTCGTTAGAGCAGGGTATCATGAGTGTACTCCTGAACCGCCTCCTCCAGACCCGGAATATCAACGCCGTTATCAAGAATATCTTGCTGCCTGTGAGCAGTTTCGCACAGTGTGTGGGATGATTAAGGAGTTTGCCGGGTTGGATGAGTTCACCGGCGGCTTCGACGAAGCTATGAAGTTCATCAAGAGTGAACCGTTTATGGCGAATATGGTTCAGGGTACATACTTATTCAGTCTCTGGCAAGGTGCGGATAAAGCAGCTACCTATGCTGCAGATAAAATTGGTCTAGGACAGCCAGAATGGTGGTACGATTGTTGGCGTCAAGTATCTGATAATCAAGAAGATACTCCAGAACAAACTGAAAATAACGATATCACGAGTGATACTCCACAGGTTGAGGAATAAAAAGAATAATATTATTTTATTAGAGTGCAAGGACTCTTAACAAACCGTAACCAATGAAAGCATTTTTTCTCAGACTTGTTGAAATACTGCCAGTGATAGCGCTAGCAGCATTTGGTGGTGTTACTCGAACAATATATGGAAAGGCTCGGGGTGACAAGTATTCCTGGAGCATCGCCATTCCTGAAATAATCATCGCCATCTTCTCCGGGCTTTTGATCCACTGGCTCACCTTGGAGATGGGGCTGTCTGAGAACCTTCGATCTATGGCTATTGCGCTAGCCGGATACTCGGCTAGGAGTGTTGTGGCAATCTGTAATTCGATATTTGTTACATTTGTTAAGAAGCACGTAGAAATAGATAAAAAATGAAACCCCTAGCAAGCTTGTGGTTGTTTCTACTAACCGGTTGTACATTACAAACTGGTACAGAGCATACTTCCCGGGTTGAGGCAGTACTAGAACATCCATACGCGTACAGCGCACAGGCTATAATAGTGGCTTGTATCATTGTTATTGCTTTCGGAGTCATTCATCATTGGTATAAAACTAAGGACAGATGCGAATGAAAAAACTTTTTATGGCACTGCCGCTTCTATTTATGCTTACAGGTTGTGGCCATAACACCAGTATGTTTTTTTCTGGCTGGTATGTCAAGGGCGGGATTGACCCACAGACTTATGTACCTACTGTAGCTGTCGCTGATGGTGTACAAGTAACTGACATTTCTCGAGAAAACTCTCAGTGGGTTATTGAAGTAGATCAGAATATAGGACTATCTATTGGTAAGGACGGTACTATTAAAGGTGTAAAGTCCATTCGTAGGTCGGTCGGGCCACAGGTTACCGGATATCTGGTGGACTTGGCAAAGTCTGACCCCGCCTTAGCTAAAGCGTTCGCCGAGGCGGAGAAGGCCTATTGGGAGAGTCAGACTAACAAGGGAATTAAATAACAATGCCTGTGCATAAGACAAAGAGTGGCAAGTGGAAGTTTGGTAACTCTGGCAAAGAATACGATACTAAGCAGGAAGCCGAAAAACAGGCTTTTGCCATTGTCTATCAACAGGCTAATAAACAAGGCAAGAAGCGCCCTTCTAAGGAAACCATTATGTCAGAAGTTTTTGGTAAGACCGCGAGTGGCGCGCTGCAAAAGCGCGCAGATTTATTTGGTGGGGGTGAGCTAAACGCCGAGCAGAAGCGCGAAGCTAAAGCGATTGCTTATAGGGCGTTGTACGAAACTCCTTATTATGAGGGGAAAAATAGACCTAATATAGAGACCGATCAGCTGGGAGAACGCCTGGAGAAAGAGCTAGCCCCGGACCTTATACAGCAAACTGGCATACCGTTATATAATGTTCCGGCTATACGGGACATTTATAGCGAGTTAGCGTACATGGGGGATCCTGGAACTTTTGGACCCGTCACTGGTAGTAGAGCAGAGCTTTATCAGCATAAAACACCCGCAGCTAAAAAAGCGTTAAGCCTATTATCCAAACTTAAGGCAGAAATTGCGGCCAGCAATGATCCATTTGCATGGGAGACTATCAAATTACGTGGACCGTCTTACTTGGCTTTTGCACTCGCTGGCGCAGGTATTGGCAGATTGATAGCCGGCCGCAAAAAGCGCTGGTGGGGGTACGGTTTGGGTGCTGCTGTTGGTTTAGGTGCCAACTTCCTACGTCGTAAGCATTACTTTGGCGAGTACATTAATGCGTGAGTTCCGGTATAATGGGGAATAGCAAAAATAGTATCTGGACGACGTTCTATCCGTTGGCTAAGCTAGCCTGGGGTGAGGACACAGGCGGTGACGTAAACGCGCAGCTAATGAATCAAGCTGTCAGTTACACCGCTCCTGACGTATTGCCGGCTACAGGAGGGGATACCAAAGTAGTAAAGCCGAGACCACCGGAACCCCCGCCGCCCCCGGAATCGGACCTCAAACTGCCCGAATCAAAGGTCGAACCACTTCCACCGCCGCCCGTGGCGCTGAGCAGAGAGAAGTTTGAAGAACTCTATAGTACAGCGCAGCAGCCATCGGCAAAAGAGGGAGACCCCGGATACGCCGCCAGAATGCGGCTAGAGGCTATGCATAGGGACGCAGAAAAATACTACGGGGATGAACGGTGGGGAAGATCCTCAGAGGCTTATAAATATTATAACAAAATAGCTAATGCTAAATGGGTGCGTGAGCTGACTGACGAACGCGGCTATATTCCAATGGAGGTTGTCAGTAGTTTAACGCCGCACCAACGTCATTTACTGAGAATGTCAGGTTATCAGATAGGAGCACGAGGCTGGACCTTAAACGGGCGAATAGACTTTGCGTCTCCGTCAGGGGCAATTCGTATGCCTGATGGTGGAGTTAGTCAACCGATGAATCCATCGAAGCATCGTGTAGGAACTAGGAATATTAAACCTGATGACTGGAGAGACGGCGCAACGTGGTGGGATAGAAGAGCTAACGAAGCCCGGTCTTTAGTTAGGTATTTATTTTGGAACCCTGACCTTAATGTACCTACACCACTATACATCCCAGCTAAAGGTGTAGTTAAGACATTGGATCGGCTGAGTAAAGAACCCCCAGTAGTTCCACCGAGCGCCCCGTTCATAGTACCGTTCTTTGAACTACCAGACAGACGAGATTACCGACAATTTAAGCAACCAGACGGTAGCTGGGTAATATAGAGTGTAACAGCATAGGTTATTATGTCTAACCGTTCTAGAAAGTTTATCAAGAAATCTGCAGAGGATAAACCTAAATTTACTCCGGCAGTTACTATAGAGGCGTTTGAAGCCGGGGGCACCCCAGATTCTTCGTCGTTTAATAAGAAATTACCTGGGGTACCAAATCCAGCTGGCAGAGTGCCCAAGGCTGATAAGTTATTGAAGGACGACTCCATTGACGATCTTATAGTCGCTGATCATAACGTTGCGCACGGGTTAAATAGAGAATTTCAGGCTCCTGGTGCACTTGGAATAGCTACAGGAGTTCATACTAGTCAGCGTGGGGATTGGGCTCCCTGGTTACAACCTATAGCGTATCATCCCTGGACTCCGGGCTTCTTGGCCGGGCAATATGTGGGGTCAAAAATTACGGACGACCCCATGAATCAGAGCTGGCTCTCAATAGGTGGAGGATCTTTGTGGGGGGCTGGCTTAAAGACGCTAGAGGGTAAGTACCCAAGCGTATTTAATAAATATGTTAACCCTTATGCGAAGGGCTTAGTATATACGCAGATGGGTATAGATTCTGCTAAAGAACTCCATAGCGGTTGGAATGATAAATCCAGCTATGCTGATGCGAGTATGGAGATAGCACCGCATGAGCTATCCAAATTTGATATAAATGATTCAGCAAACGACGACTTTTTTAGGTACGGTACTAACATCGCTCTAAGGACAGCAGCCTATGGATATAATCCCTACGTCGGGTTGATGACAGGGCCGTTGCCGGTACACCCGATTGGTGCCTACCTAGGTAATATTACTAAAAGTACTCCAGAGTCTGTTAATAACGCTGAGTATCTATTAATGGCACGCACGCGCCGGGCACTACATCAGCCGTATTTCCCTGCCGTAGGGTCAGCCCCTGCTATGTCGGCAGTGCATAGAGAATACGATAAGCTAACCGGGTTGACGTCAACTCCTAATAAGCAGATGCTTCAGTCGTTTAAGCAATATCTTACGATGATGGGTGCTAGCAATATCCCGGGAGAAACCTCATTCTCAGAACTATCGAAGGCGTATACCGGAGAGGCTAATCCATACAAGGGAGCTTACATCTTCGATACGATGCTAGATCCATCGTTAGAGCGAAATCGACGTTTGAGGGATGCCTATATTCATGATACAGATCCTAAGGCTGTTGCATTAAGAAACGAATACGGGCATCGAATAACAAGTATGTTTCCCCCAAGCTTATATATACCTCCTAAGGTATTTGCAGCACTTAAGGCGCTTCCATATGAAGAACTGAAAGACCATCCGCTATATATTAGATATGGAGAGCTTGTCCGCGATCGAGCGGCTGACCAATATTTATTAGATATGAATCGTGCCGAAATTAGCAGATTAGTATCTAAACTTAACATATCTCCATACGAAGCAGCACTTATATTAAGAAGTGGGATTAATATAGAAGACGCTAGTAGGTCTGGTAGAGCGCTTGATCCGCGCAATGAGTATAGTGCTAGATTAGAATTGGCTGACTACCTAAAGGATTGGGATGAGATACAGCCAACTTATGATAAAATGCATTTCTTTGAGTGAGGGAAACTATGACGGAACAAGAAAGAAGAATCGAACACAATAAAAAAGCGTTGGCCATAGCGACTGCGGACAGAAAACGTAGGTACGGCGGTATAATAGACATGGAGCTTGAGCCCTCATGTCTCAGTGGTGCGGCAATTTTGGCAGTGTCGGATGACATATATGATAAATTGCCAAAAGATATGCAGTACAAGCCGCATATCTCTGACGCGTTGGATAAGAATGATAATTTAATCAGACGCGAGCATCCGGCTAATACCGTAGGAAGAACCACTACGGATCTAAATGCGCTTTTGTAATAATCGGTGTAAATTATGCTTAAGAAAAATGGAAAATCTATTCCTTGCCACTGCTGTGGTGCAGACTCCACTCAGGAAGTTTACGGCTTTCCTGTCTGTGATAAATGTGCCAGCAGCAAGCGCGATGCGCTTAAGAAAGAGCAGGGCTTTCCAGAATGATTGACAGTCCATACAGCGGTTTAGCACTAACGAGAGGCCCGATAGCCTCTACAAATAACCTAGACCTGATCTTACAAGGTCCGATCTGGGATTCTTACTCTACGCTCCTGTATCCCCGTACGCTGAGAGAGGCGCTATACTGGGCGAACTGGCTAAAAACCCGTTTCGGGGATTACGGGGCCGCTATACGTAGAGCCGTGGCATACTTCATGGGAGGATTAGATTTAACTGGTGACTCCATAGATGTATCTAGTCGTGATAAATACACCGATCTGCTGGTGAATCGTCATAACATTCTAGCTAAGGCTCTAGAAGTAGGCATAGATTTGCAGTTTAACGGTAATGCGTTTGTTAGTGTATTTACTCCCATCACCCGAGCGCTGGTTTGCCCTCATTGCGGTTTAGAGCGTTATCTTGAAAACATGAGTCGGGGGGTCGACTACGACTTTAATGGTAAAGAGTTTATATCCACTTGTAGTGGGTGCCATCGTAGAGGTGTGCAGAAAACAAAATGCTACAACATCGCCAGTGAGGATCACCCCCTCACGTTAGTTAATTGGAGCCCGTTGGATGTTTCCATAGACTACTGCTCTATTACTGACACCGAACGTATTACCTGGACGCCTGGATATAATGATAAGCGTTTTATAGAAAATGAGGCAGACTCTGCCGCACTCCAGTCGCTGCCACAGACCATCCTTGATGCAATCATCAACGATGACGCAGTATTGTTCAAGGGAGAAAGCTGCTTACATATGCGCAGGGCCGCTGACGCAATGAACCGCAGCTTGGTTAATGGCTGGGGGCTCCCTAGCTGGCTTCCAGGTTTTCGATATGTTATCTTATTGATGCTCTTGGAGCGCCAGTTGGAAGCAGGTGCCAAAGACTTTATTCTCCCGTTGCGGTTACTATTCCCGCAGCCCCAAGAAAAGACCGGATCTGATCCGATTGCCGGAAATCAGTTCTCTCTAAAACTCTCTACCCTGAAGAATCAGGTTAGTTCCGCGCTTCAGGCGCAGGCAGTAAAACAAGCTTCCTGGCACATGGTGTCCACCCCTATCGGCAGTTTGCAATTAGGTGGAGATGCGAAGGCTATTATTCCTGTAGATATCTTGGAATACATTAACAACGCGTTGCTGAATACCCAATGTGTTCCTGTGGAATTTGCTAAGCCGTCGCTGCAGATCGGGAATAACTCTCCACCGGTATCTTTCAGGATGTTTGAACAAACCTGGAGCTTTGATGCTCGTATGAACGATTTGTTCATCGCCTGGTATCTGCGGCGTTGCAGTTCGCTGCTGAATTGGCCGCAGATGGACGGCTCGCTGATTAAGCCGTCTATTGGGGATGATCCGATGACCGTCCAAGTGCTGCAGATGGCTAATCAGGCAGGTATTGTATCTAATACTACATTCTACCGTCGTTTCAACATCGATCCTCGCATGGAACGCCGTAGAATTATGGAAGAGCAGATCGAGCAGTACAAAGACAACATCGAGATGGAGAAGATCCAGCAGGAGCTAGGCTATTCTGCCGAGGCTCTTGGAGCCGCAAAACAAGATATGATGGCTGCCGGCATGCAGGCTCTGCAGCCACCGGAAGAAGTTCAAGCACAGGCGCAAGCACAAGCACAAGCGCAGGGAGGAGCTGCTCCGCAGGGTCAAGAAGCGGTGCCTGGAACTGTACCTGCTCCTATGGGCGGTACCCCGGAGCAGACCATCGCGCAACTGGTGTCTATGAATCAACAGGATGTCAGCATAGATCAGCTACAAGCAGATGCACAGCAGGCCGCCCAAATAATTATTACTACACCTGTTGGCGTTGCCAGATCCAGGTTGTTCACGGAGTTGCGGCAAAAGAACCAAACACTGCACGCTATGGTGCGTCAGTTGGTGGAACAAATGGAACGCCAAGCTGCACAGCAAGGAGTAGAGATGCAGCGTAACGGACAACTACCAGTATAAAAAACTATTATGGCTAGTACTTCAGCAGACTCTTCGGGAGCGCTCAGTGTCGATCTAAGAACCCCCTCACTGGCATGGCAGGCGCTGACCCTAAATCAGCCCCTGCTAGGTGCGGCATATACAGCCGCCGCCTTGGGCTACCTGGGATATAAAACGGCTCCCTGGTTTACCAAGAAATTCGCCAGGTTAGCTTCTCCTATCCTTTCAAAGGATGATAAAGAAGTATTAGAAAAACCCGATCACCTTAAAGATCCGGAAGAGCGAGCCGATGAGAAGAAAACTTGGGCAGGAGTGCTAGCAGCGTTAGGTGCATTGAGTGTTATCGGACTGAATTGGCGCCCTGATTGGCCTGATAAGGGTATGTTCAGTTATTCCAGAATGGGTCCCGTAACTAAAGCCCCCGAACCGGCGCCAAAACCGCCTCCACCGGCTGCTCCGCCGGCTGCTCCGCCACCAACGCAAACAGCATCAGCATCGCCTGCCCCCGGAGTAACAAAAGTCAGTAGTATGCCGGACTTAGGCGGGGCCCTTCCTTTGGATCAATGTAAGGACCTAATAAATCATAATCCTATGTTGGAGCCTTATGTTAAAGGCCAGGCACTAGCACTATTAGATTCCTTCAATGCTCCTCCCACCCAGCCTATCAATGGAGGCAATCTGATAGGGCAAGCTATCGCCACAGGGCAAAGCGCGGCAACTGGTCTAGCCGTTGGGTGGTTAACTGCAAAGGCGCTCGGCTTGCCAAATCCTAAATCAACAGCCATATTAGGTGCTGTAGCAAATACATTAGGACCCTGGTCTGCGGTGGCTACATCGCTGGCGCTGGGTCGTTGAGAGGTTTATATGTTTTTACAAGAACAATCATCACAGATTATCCAGAAAAAAGCGTTTGTGGGTGCCACCGTGGATGCAGCTGGAAAGGTACTTGATGTTGGCGGCAAGGCAATCAGCGGGCTAGCTTCTGTCGCAAAATCTATAGCAAACGGTATTCTTACAGCCGGGGCGTTCGGATTGGTAGGTGCCGGTGCACTTGGTGGTGGTATAGGATATTTGGCTGCGCGTACAAGCTCGCCGGATATTGCCACTTCTACAGCAGAACAAGATGTGGCACAGGAAGCCCTGGAAACAGAAATAGACATAGTTAAGCGTCAGATAGCTCAGCTGGAGCGAAAGAAAGCCGCTGAACGTCGCGCTAAGAAGAACAAAGTATACGATAGGTTCGTCGGTTAATGGGCCCAGAAGAAATCATCCTAGCAGAAACCCCAGCAGAAACTCCAGGGACGCCTACAGGTAACGCATCAAAGTCGGTAGTAGTTGCACCTATCCTTATATCTGCCGAGGTTTTTGATAGAATAGAAAAGTCAGAGTCATGTTCGACGTTCGAAAATAGGCGGGTATTCGGAAATACCGCTGGCATTGCGGATTTTGGTGATATTCCTATCTACTATTACTGTCGCTGCGTTCAATGGGATTTAACTAAACCGGAATCTCGAGCAGCGTATGGAGAGCTGTTGGGTAAAACTTTAGAGCTTAACTCACCCATTAGCTTGCTATGGCAAGAAAGAGTTGTTGATGGAGAAAAGTTGATTTTATATCTTACATATTCAGAGCAAGTGAGAATAGTGGAGTTAAAATAAAGTGAAAAAGATAGCCGAAGATTTTAACTGGAATGTCATGCTTCCAGGTGCTGGGGCAATGGGGTTAGATGACACCCCTAGAGGGCTCCCAAGTACTGGTGACACCCACACAGATAAAATAGTTTGGAACACCGCCGGAAATACAATAACAATTGCATCTGCTCTAATAGGACTCAAACTATTAGCCAATAAATTGGCGCGCAAAGAGTTAGAAAAAAAGAAAAAGCGGGCACACGAAAATAAAGTCAACGCTATGCATGCATATAGCACGCCTAATACGGCTCCACAGGCAGAGGCGGTAGATAAAGTTAGAAGCTTGGGTGTTACTAAAGAGTCTAGTATTGGAACGGTGGCGGTTCCTTTAATGCTGGCCACTCCTGCTGCTTTGGCAATTACAAAGATAGTTACTGAAAGAGCAAAAGACGATGCAGAGGATGAAGCAGATGAAAAGCTGGCCGAAGCCCGTAATGAGCTAGACGCACTTCATGCAAAACTCCTCAAGCTGCGGCTTAAAAAGTCTGCTAGTAGCCTAAAATTACCTATTATTGATGACGATGAGGACGAGGACGATGGCGATGATGATGATACCGATGAGGTGGAAGTCACCGTTAAATCACCGTCAGTACCAAAACCTGCAATAACAGCTAAATCAACTGGTTTTAGCTTATTGCCGAAGGCGGCTAGTAATGAAATAGTAAATAAGGGCGTTGGAGGTTATTTACTGACAGCAGCGCTTGTTGCAGGACTTACCGGAGCTACTGTTTATACTCTTACTAAAGATAAAGATAAAGAGCGTAAACGTAAAAAGCTGCTCGAGAAGCAGATATTTGCTCAAAATCTTACTAACACACCTAACCAGGTGGAACTTCTACTTGGCAAGCATGCCCCCTTCCCGACCGACGAGAGCCGGCAGACATATATCAAAGAAATCGCAGATAGTGTAAAAGCACATGACTGATCTCAATCAGCTGCTTGTACCTGAATTAACGGAGGCAGCCAAGGCAAAACTTGGGCTGCCTCATAAACAGTATCCAAAGACTGCAAAAATTCCATATCTTGGATACTTCGAAGTAGGGGATGAGCCGTACGACATCACAGATTACCCGGAAGTACGCAAGCGTACGCTAGATAACGTTGCTACTGCGGTAAAGAATCGCTTTCCACTGGAAAGCGATCGCTATGTGCTGTCGTTAGAGAACCTCAGATATGCCGATAAAGACTATACTCCGAGGGATGAGAAAGCTGCTCTACTGGAGGGTAAAACATTAGGTACTCGCTTAAAGGGAGATTGGGTACTATATGATAAATCCTCGGGCCAGGTAATAGATCGAAAAGATAATAACACTCTAGTTAATGTCCCGTACCTGACTAATCGCGGAGTATTCATCAGGAATGGGAATGAATACGGATTGCGAAATATGTTCCGACTGCGCCCGGGCATGTATACGCGCATCAAGAACGATGGAGTTATCGCTACCCACGTCAACCCCGCCCAGGGCACCGGGCGCCAATCCAATATCATGTTGAGCCCCGCAACAGGTGTATTCACCTGGAAAATAGGTACTCGAAATTATGGGGTGCTTCCACTCCTACTGGATGCCGGCGTACCTGCAGAATCGATTAGAAAAGCCTGGGGTGATGAGCTTTTTGACAAAAATTATAAAAAGTTTGAAAGTATCATCGAAGGTAAAAGCAAGCGAGAGGCCGAAGAGTACAAAGAGCTTTGGGATGAGCATTTATCCAAGACATTGCTAGATAAAGATACTACGCAGACCACATTGGGTACGCCTTTTGAGAAACTGAGTGGTGACGCTGTACTCGCCGCCAGCAGCAAGATTCTACGAATTGCTCAAACCTACACAGACGATGAAACAGATGATCGCGATGCGCTTCAGTTTCAAACCATTATGGGTGCCGCTGACTATCTGCCGGAGCGGATTGTTCGTGATGGCGGAAAAGTATTTCAGAAGATACTTAATCGTATAGATAAGGATGGAAACCTATCTTCCGTTACGTCAGGCGCATTCCAGCCCCACGTAGATGCCGTTTTTCAGGAGGATAAACACGCCGGCTATATTGACGGAGCTAGCCCTATTGAGGCTTTAGACTTTAGTACTTCTGTATCCCGTATAGGTGCCGGCGGTTTGGGCACTGATCGTGCAGCTTCGGAAGAAAGCCGAGGTGTTAACAATTCCTATCTGGGGTTTATCGATCCTATTCGTTGTTACGCAGTGGATACTGAACTTATGACCAGCAGAGGCTGGAAGAAAGTTCAAGACCTTACTGTTGACGACGAGCTTGCCTGTTTAATTAATGGACGGCTAGAATACCACAAACCGCTGAGTTTACATAGTTATGATTATTCCGGTACTATGTATGGGTACGCGGGTAGACACATATCCTATTTGGTTACCCCGAATCACCGTATGTGGTCCAGATGCCACGGAAGAAATAAATCCGGAGATTTGCCAGCGTATACGACACGGTTTGCTAAGGATATTAATGGCAGAAATAGGCTTGTAAAATCTGGCGGGATATTGCCGCTGTACGGTGACGAATCAAAGACTACTTTTAATCTCCCACAAGTTTCGTCTAACATAAAAAAAGAACAAGTATATGGTGCTCCCCCGCAGGGTGCCAATCTAAAAAATATTGACGAAATAGATATAGTGGACTTTGCAGCGTATCTTGGGTGGTATTTGGCCGAGGGCAGCTGTCGGATAGACGAGATTCGAGGTAAATATATATCCGAAATTAGTCAAAGCCCTGAGGTTAATCCTGAGAATTATATGGAAATAAAGGCACTTATAGAACGATTGCCTTTTAACACCCACTGCAGGAACTTGGAGGAACAACCTTACAGGAAACTTTGCATTGCTCGAAAACAGCTAGTAGTGTACCTATCCCAGTTTGGTAAGTGTGCAGATAAATTTATTCCGCCTTGGATATTTAAGGCGCCTCTTAAAGCACGCCTTGCATTTAGAGATGCACTGCTCAGAGGGGATGGAAGGAAACAACGCCACTTGTGTACAATGTCTAGGCAACTAGCTGAAGACTTTGCAAAATTACAGTTCGAGTTGGGTGAATCTGTAAAAATCTATCACGAACCCGAGAAAAGATATAAAGGCCATACAGGAATTTGGGTTGTATACTGGCATTCGCGCACTGAACGACTGCTTGCAGGCAGAACGAAAAACCACCCGCAGGGGGAGTATTATACGGAGGAATATAAGGGTAAAGTTTATTGCCCAACGGTACCCGGTGGACTCGTTTATTGTCGCAGATCCGAGAACAGTGTAGGGTTCTGGTGTCATAATAGCCCAGAATCTGGCGCCGTCGGTCTCCAGGTGTATCTCACTCACGGCACAAAGAAAGACAGTCGTGGTCGTCTGTGGACTAAAATGATTCCTAGAGGCAACTATGGTAAGCCTGTCTATGTGGACATGGATACCGTATCTAAGGGAATTGTTGCTACTCCGGAATATTATGATCCCAAGGCGGACCCTAACGAATTTATTCCCGCATTCGTACGCGGCGGTGATTTAGAGTACGTCCGTCGTAAAAATGTGGACTACTACGTCGCGGATTCTTCTCGTATGATGTCTGACAATACCGGATTTATTTCCGGTATCGGCGCGCTTCGCAGTAACCGTACTATGCTCGGGTCTAAGGCGTCTTCTCAGGCATTGTCACTGCCTAACCGAGAAGTACCGCTAGTTCAAAGATATTTGCCAGGCGATGACGGCGAAGACTCCACCACTGAAGCCTATATGGGTAGGAAACTCGGAGCTAAGTTTGCTGAAGCGAATGGTATTATCACGCGTGCGACAGAAGACGAGGTGGTTTACCGCGACGGCAATGGTAAAGTGCATAAAATCCAGCTCTATAACGAACTACCTGCCAATAATCAAGGCTGGTTGTCGCAGCGACCGTTAGTTAAAGAGGGTGACGTAGTTAAAAAAGGCCAACCAATAGTCGGCAGCAACTACACCGATGACAAAGGTAATGCAGCTATAGGAGTCAATCTCAAAGTAGCCATGGTCAGCGGATTAAATGCAGGGACTGCGTTAGACGCCATTACCGTATCGGAATCCGCTGCAAAAAATAAACTTGCTTCTGAGCAACTTTATAAAACTCGTACCCCAGTAGATAAAGAAACTATCTACGATAAAACCAAATTCTTGAAAACCTTTGACACTACCGACTTCACCAAGGAACAGTTGGATACCATCGGCGACGATGGTATCGTAATGCCCGGTACGGTTCTACAAAAAGGTGACCCAATGGTTCTTGCAGTAAGTCTCAGGGAGCCTGGGATCAAAGGTATTGCCAAGCACGCTTTGACGCCTGTTATTGAACGCTGGGAACACGACTACCCCGGGACTGTTATGGATATTGGGCGTACTGAGCGCTCTGTATCTATCTATACTAAAGCACTCACTCCGGCAAAAATCGGGGACAAGATGTGTTACTCTGAGGACACGGATGTTCTCACAGGAAATCGCGGATGGATTCCAATTAAGGATTTGTCTTTGACTGATACCGTATATACGCTTAACCCTGACAACGGTATTATAAAGCTACAAAAACCGTCGAAGGTTTTTAAGTACGCGCACACCGGGGAGATGTATCACGTCGAAACTCCTCAGGTAGATTTACTTGTCACACCTAATCACAGGAATTTGGTGGATATTACAAGTACTAAACATAAATTTGTTAATTCCTTTGAATTAATAGAGGTTTCTGAGCTGTTTGGCTCACGGGCGGTGTATAAAAAGAACGGAACTTGGGTTAGTGATTATCGCGAAAAGTATAGGTTACCAGGTTTCAGTCAACGTTGCGGCCAATACGGTCACGGCCTAAAACAAGTTCAAGATGACTACAGAGATCCTGAAACCTTCCTTCCGTTGCTTGGTCTCTGGCTCGCTGAAGGATCTGTTTATATAAGTGATGGCGACTTCAGAGTCTCTATAGCGCAAAAGACGCCTGAAAAACGGATTAAAGTAGAAAAAATACTTAATGCGTCTGGTTATAAGTGGAGGATAAACGGGACTAATTATATAATACTAGATAAACATTTGGCACTTTATCTGAGTCAGTTCGGTCACTCCTATCAAAAATACATACCGGAAGAGGTATTCAGATACTCTGCAGATCTTCAAAGATTGTTTTTTGATGGGATTATGCTCGGTGATGGTAGTTATAAACGAGGAAGACCCATTTGTTATACTACTACATCTAAGAAGCTGGCAGACGATATGTCTCGCCTTTGTCTGAATATCGGATATGCTGGTAACATTCAGATTAAACCAGAAGCTAAACCTGTATGGCTGGAAAGGGAGCATCGTTATATTATTAGCCGCAGGCCATGTTATAGCGTACGTATTGTTACTAATAAGCTTTATCCTAAAGTGCACTTTCACCATAAGCCGAGTGAAAATAATCATACAGAAGAGTGGGCGGACTACAGCGGTTTTGTCTATTGTTGTGAAGTCCCGGAGTACCACACACTGTATGTGCGGCGTAACGATAAACCCTGTTGGTCAGGTAACTCTACCGTCTTTGGAAACAAGGGTATCATAGCACAGATTCTGCCGGATAATGAAATGTTGCAGGATGAAAATGGCGAGCCCTTCGAGGTATATCAGTCGCCGTTAGGACTACCTAGCCGTGTTAATCCTATGGTTCTTGGTAGTCTGCAATTAGGGAAGATTGCTAAAGCTACTGGCAAGCCTATCGTTTGGAAGGACTTTTCTAAAGCACCTATGGCTGACGCCGTCATGAAGATGTTAGCTGAACATGGTTTAAAGGAATCCGAGGACTTGCTGGATCCGAGTACAGGCAAAACCGTGCCAGGAGTGTCTACTGGTTATCTCTACTATTTGAAGTTTAAGCATCAAGGGGATAAGAAAGAAAAGGCGCGTGGTACTGGTGACTATACCATGGAAGATCTACCACTTAAAGGTGGCCACAATTCTGCTCGGCGCTTTGGGTCTATGGAAATAGGCGCCATGTTTGGACATACCGGCGTGGATTCCGCACTGATGCGGGACGCCAAGCTTGTCCGGGGGCAGGCCAATCAAGAGTTTTGGAGAGCTGTCCGTAATGGAGACGCCGTGCCGACTCCGGGTATACCGCTCGTGCATAAAAAATTTTTTGAGCATCTTCGTGCAGCCGGAGTTAATCTGGAAGACAGAGGCAACCGCATCCACATGTTTGCTGCCACTGAACCGGATATTGAAAAGTTGACCGGAAATCGACAAGTTACTGACGGCAGCACATATGATTCTAAGGACCTTAGACCGGTAGCCGGCGGGTTGTTTGACCCTAAGATATTTGGGGCAGAGGGAGACCAGTGGGCCTATTATCAGTTACCAGAACCAATACTTAACCCTTTGATGGAAAAATCCATAATTTCAATTCTAGATTGGAAGGAAAAGGATTTCCAGGGGGTGCTGGACGGGGAGCGCGCTGTTGAAGGTAAGACAGGTGCACGGGCCATTCACGATTATCTAGCTAACCTTGACATTGATAAAGAAATAGCGAAAGCCAAGACGCAGCTAAAATCCGAGGCGCTCCCTGCGTTAAAACGCGATAAGATACTTAAACGATATCGTGCGCTAGAGGCATTGCAGCGAGAACATAAACGTCCAGAGGATATGTTTATTTCTCGTATTCCGATTTTGCCACCTAAGTATCGTCCAATATCTGTTATGGGTAACGATGTCGGAATCGTGTCTGATGCCAATTATTTATATAAAGCGATGATAGAGGCTACAGAGGACTTTAAGGAGGCTAAAAAGTCGCTGCCCGATGAAATGTTAATGGATGCACGCAAAGATATGCATACAGCCATTAAAGCGGTAATCGGCATGGTTGATTCGCCCGACAAAAAGCTTCAAGAAAAAGGGGTAGAAGGCGTGCTTAAATGGGCATTCGGTAAAGGTAGCCCTAAATTCGGTAGTCTTCACCGCAAGATATTTGGAGCCACGGTAGACACCGGCGGACTTGCCGTAGCTGCGCCAGATAGCCGATTAGGTATTGATGAGATAGGGTTACCTGAAGAGAGCGCCTGGGCATCTTTCGAGCCGTTTACTGTTCGTAACCTAAGGTTACGGGGTTATTCTCTTTCAGATGCGATGAAAGCAGTAGAAGAGCGTACGCCTGACGCTAAACGAGCACTGGAAGAGGAGATGAGTAAACGTCCGGTGCTGGTAAATCGTGCTCCAACTCTTCATAAATATAATATTTTGGCATTTTGGCCTAAACTTATGAAGGGTACGACGATAAGATATAATCCGCTGGTCTCTAAAGGATACAACGTGGATGCAGATGGCGATACAATGAACTTTCATGTTCCTGTTTCTCGACAAGCTGTTAAAGAAGCGGTAGAAAGGATGTTGCCGTCTAAGAATTTATTGAATCCTGCGACGTTGAAAACACATGTACTCCCGATTGAAGAATTCTCTCAGGGGTTGTATATTGCATCGCGTCCACCTAAAGGGAAACCGATTAAATTTCCGTCTAAGGAGGCGGCTCTACAGGCCCTCCGTGCGGGTAAAATAACTTATGACACAGCAATAGAAATACCTAATTAAGAGGGTCAAGATGTCTTTTTCTCAAACTCCGTATGCAAAAGCTTTCCTTGAAAAGCTCGCTTTCGTTCCCTACACGCAGGAAGCGATGAATCCACCACAGGGTGGCGCTATGCCACCTGAAGCAGCGGGCGGTATGCCTCCGGCAGGTGCTATGCCTCCGCCAGAGGCGGGCGGTATGCCGCCGCAGGGAGATCCGGCTGCAGCGGGTGGTGCACCTCCGCCACAGGGCGGTGCTCCCATTCAGGTTGTGCAAGGACCCAACGGAGAGCCCATAGACCCCGAAACAGGGTTTATCGTACTAGACCCACAGCAAGGGATCGAACAGGATCCCCTGACAGGCATCTTGTTTAATAAGATGACGAATGAGTTTGCAACTCCAGAGGGTCAGCCGCTTGATCCTAACCAGGCCATTCAAATGATTACAGAGGCCCAGCAGCAAATGGCTGGAGGGCAGGGTGGGATGCCCCCAGAAGGAGCACCTCCGCCAGAAGCAGCCGGTGCTATGCCTCCACCTGAAGGCGCGATGCCACCTGAAGCGGCACCCCAAGGCGAAGAGCCTCCTCCGGCCGCAGCAGAACAGCCTCCAGTTCCGCAGCAAGGTCCAGGACAGAGTTTTGATCCTTCTACTGGGATGATGATCGATGACGCAACCGGCATGCCGGTTGATCCCAACACCGGCATGTTGGTGGACCCGTCCACTGGCCAGCAAATAGATCCTCAGAGCGGTATGCCGGCTCCGCAACAAGCTGATCCCAATATGCCGTTTACTGATGATCCGGAAGTGTTGAAAACACTCGATAGCGTGATTAAGCAGTCGGAGCACTCGGAAAAGGCTGTAAATAGTCTGATGCGAAATGTAAATGCCACACGCACAGATGTGCAGCGTCTTAGTCGCCGGATTGATAGTCTGGACGACAAACATGAAGCAGTATTGGAACGAATTGACAATTTATTGGCCACAGCTACGCGCTTAATGGGCGGCGCCAGTCCAGACCAACCACAAGTTCGATGAATCAGCTATATCCACCAACGGCTCCTCAGCCCCCAGAAATCGTTACTGGTACGCAACAAGGCCAGCAAGGAACTCAGCCGTCTTATGACTATGTTAGAGCTACCCAACAGTGGTTAGCTCATAACGCGTTTGCCTGGCAAAATAAAGACAAAGACGAGGATGGCGAAGGTGCTGGATTTGGCGGATTATTATTGCCACTAGCATTTCTGGGCGCACCCTTGATAAAAAAATTTATGGGGAAAATCAATCAGGCGCAGCAAGGGGCCAGGATGTATAACGGATATCAGCGACTTAAAGGTACGTTTCAAAAGGCTGTCCGGTGGTTTACGGGCGACGGCAGTACTAACCAGGGTTCACAACAACAACAACCGCCTGCGCCTAAAGCTAAACCTTCCGGCGGCAATGGAACTCCTGCGGTTGCACCCAGACCTGCATATTACCCTGCGCCGGGAACACAAACAACGGCTAAAAAATAAACTTAACATATTTATTATAGCGTAAGGTGGACGTAAATGAGCTTGATGTATAAAAGAGGTTTCCTCCAGAAAGTGGCAGGAACACAGGCGCCTGGGGGACAACGGAATGATTATTGGGAGCCCTTTGAGTGGGTGCAGGACTTTGGCCGGATGTTTCTTCCGAAGGACGTAGCCAAGGCCGGGGCAAAAGTCAAAAGGCTTAAAGAACTCGGAGATCTTTCTGCAGCAGACGCCGGCAGCCATTTACTTTTTGGAGCGGTTGGCGGTAAAGACGCACAAAAATGGCGTGCTGAGAACCCGACGGCGGCAAACGCTATTACATATCTAGGTGTACCGTCTCTTTTATCCCTCGCTGCTTGGGGGATTGGCTCTATAGGGAAAAAGAAAACCCCGTCATTTTTACCATACTGGTTACCAATGGCTCTGATCGGAGGTGGGATGTGGGCGCTCGGAGACCGATACAAGGCAGTAGATCTGGTTATGGGTGGGGATCTTAGACCCAAAAAGCCTGCGCCAGGAGGAAAAACTCCCGCTCCAGGGAAAGCTCCTGCACCGGGAGGAAATAATCAGGGGAAAACCACTGCTGGCATGAATCCCACTGTTGCGCCTAGACCGTCGTACTACCCAGGTTCATAGCCGACGGCAATGGCATAAATTAATAATATAGAGGTAGAATAAAAATGACTGATAAAGTTAAAGCCGCGCTATGGAAAATAGCCAAAGTGCCCACTGCTGAAAGCGCCGATAGAGCAGAAGCTGCAAAAACCTCCAATACTAGTAGTAACGCTAGTGGTAGCAATAGCAGTAAGGATTCTAATCTCCCTAAGGCTCCTACTGGAGAAGGCGCGGATCGAAAGCAAGACAGCGATGCTGCGGCATTCAATGCCAAGTATGATAAAGGTGCTGACATTGCAGAGTGGCTTCTTATGAGGGCTCGGGGCGTGTCGCCATTCGCGCATCGCTTATTTATGCGTACAAACGTAGACCCGATAACCGGGGTGGCACGTAGACCCGGAGGAAAGTGGCCGGTAGCCAAATATCTGTTATTCGGCGCTCCCCGCCTTAATTATGCCGATATCTATCGTTCAGGATTCGGGATGAACCCGGGCGCGCCACGCTGGAACGCGTATCAGGCGTTTAGAGGAGGCCCGACCTATAAAGAACGACCGTCTGAAAAACCCGGAAGCTCCGACGCCGGTGGTAAGAAAGGAAAGGTTAAGCTTCCTTTGATCGACCGCTTAATCCAGGCCTCTAACCAACATAGACCATTGCGTCCTAGTCAAAAGGATCTTGACATCTTTAGAGCGATGGGTATTGATTTAAATGACGCGGATAACTTTGTGTACAATAGAAATGTTAATCGCCTAGGGGACTGGGAAATAGATAGAGCTACGCGCAGTGCTCGATACAGACCAGGTTTCTGGAAGGGCTTATGGGGTGGTACTAAAGTTGCCGGTACTGTGGCGAAGGATACACTAACCACTGGTGTTGCAATGGCTGGAATCCATGGTGCACGATTGCTGGCAGATTCGATGTTCCGTGAAAAGCTGGCTGGTGAGCAACGCTCACTAATCGACCAAGTAGATGCGGCGAGAAAGCGCGCAGAACACGCGCTTACATTTGATGAAGATGCAGCTCGTCAGCACGCAGACGATGAAGTGCGTAGAGCCTTTGGCAAATAACTAATATGATAACATCTCCGGGCAGACTTTTGCTCGATGCGCAGCTCCCACCAGAGTTTCGAGACTATGGAACGCTGGATAAAAAGGCGATCACTAAGCTATTTGATAAAATAGCAAAGACTAAATCGTCTTCAGAGTATGCGCGCATTACCGAGAACGCAGCGAGGTTAGGTAACCGTATTGCTTATGAATACGGTGGCCTAACTTCGGTGCATCTTAGTGACTTAGTAATACCTCCCGAGTTCAGAGCATATAGAGAACAAATCAAAAAAGATCTGCGAAAGATAGAGCAAGACCCGACGCTGAATAAGAAAGAAAAGCGTCAAAAGATTCTGGACTATACGCACAAGGCTACTGAAACCTTGGACAAGGAGATCGTCGAATACTTGGCGGAAAAGGATAATGCGTTCGGAGTCATGGTAAAACATGGGATCCGAGGAAATCCAACACAGCTCAGGCAGATGGTGTTCGGGGATCTGATAACGGTTGATTCCAAGATGCGGGCCATACCACACCCGACATTAACGTCTTACGCAGAAGGTGTATCCCCACTTGATTACTGGAATGCCTCTCACGGTGGGCGCTATGGATATGTTCAGATCCAGATGGCGACACCAAAAGCTGGTTATTTGTCTAGGCGTGCACGACAAATAGCACACCGAATCGTAGTGACTTCCGAGGATTGCGGTGACCCACAACCGCTGATGGTAGATGCGGACGATACAAATAATATCGGATCCGTCCTTGCACGTGATGTGAAAGGTAAAGACGGCAGAACCTATAAAAAGGACACTATCATAACAGAAGATATTCTGGACGATCTCGACGGAGATATTCCGGTACGTTCTGCAGAAACCTGCAAAGCCCCGGAAGGTATTTGTGCTAAGTGTGCAGGCGTACATGAATCCGGTTCCCTCCCCGAAATAGGGGACGTGGTTGGACTGAATGATATTAACTCATTCATGATAGATGCTACGCAGGCTGCGATCTCCTGCTTACATCCGGGAACTCCGGTTCGTATGGCCGACTGGAGCATCAAACCTATTTCAAAGGTAAAAGTCGGTGATAAGGTATTAGGTGTAGATCTAAATGGTAAGTATTCACCTACTACTGTAACGCGGGTGTATAATCACGGACTGATGCCTATGAATTTGTATGTTTACCGACAAGGTAACAAAACCTCTCGGGTATACAGTTTAGTGTCCACATCCGAACATAAAGCATTGCAAACCACGATAAAATCTAACTGCAAAGGTGGATCGTTAAACCATATGCCACAAGTATTGCCGGTTGGCACACGCGCAAGAAGAATCTCCATGTTACCGGTTGACGGGCCGGTCAAAACCTTAGAGGGAAAAGAGGTTCCAGAGGCATTATTTTTAGGCCTAATGGTGGGCGACGGCTGCTATACCGAAGGTGGCGGACCTACGCCGCACTTCTCTTGTGCAGATCCGGAACTAATTGCAGATACACAGAGCTACATGGAAGCTTTGGGAATGCGTTTTAGCTTCCATAAAGGTAGTGAGTGTTACTGGGCTGTGGTGAACGTGGCCGAGGTGAATATTCCTGGCGAAGTTAGACCACTTAATCCAGCCAAGCAACTCCTAGTACAGCACAACATGTGGGGTAAGTATGCTCACGATAAAGAGTTTCCAACAGGCTATAAAGATTGGTCTTCTGCGTCTATAGCCGCTTTTATCTCCGGATTGATTATTACGGATGGTAGTATTCATCAAACAAAAGGTGGCGCCTATCGAGTAAGTTTTGGCAGCACCTCATTAAAACTGTTAAGACAGTTGGTGGATATGCTTAATAGACATTGTGGTGCCGCCCGTCCACGCATCAGACGTGTTACTAAAAATAGAAAGCATGCACAATATTATGTTTCCTGGGCACACGCGCAAGACTTATTAAAGATATTAAGTTTTGTACAATTATATGGTATAAAGGAGAAGCGAAGGCTCGCAGCGCTTTATACTGTCAGCAAGCTGTGCGAAAAAGATAAGCCTGCTACACGTCGTAGGGAAGCTAAACGCATAAGCTGTCGTGAGCTGGGTTATTATACTGCTTATGATATCGAGGTAGACCATCCTGATCACTTATTTCTCTTATCGAACGGACTAGTGGTATCCAACTCCAAGCACGTTGGAGGTGAGGAAAAATCAGCCAAACGCATTAAGAAAGGTTTCGAAGCAATCGAACAGTTCCTCGACATGCCTGAGAACTTTGTTGGCGGTGCAGTAATGACTGAGACCGATGGAAAGGTAGGGAACCTACGTCCAGCTCCGCAGGGCGGTCAGTATTTAGCTGTCGGAGACAACGAGTACTGGATTCCACCGGATGCTGAATTAAAGGTTAAACCCGGGGATATTGTCGAGGCGGGGGATGCACTAACCTCTGGTATGTTGGATATTTCCAAGGTTGTAGAATTTAAGGGCCTGGGTGAAGCTCGTAAAGAATTTGTAAATGGTTTCCGTGATGTGCTTCGCGATAATAAGCTAGACACCCAACGCAGATCACTAGAAAGTGTTGCTCGCGGATATTTGAATAAGGTTCGGATTACCGATCCGGATGGTCTATTCGGGAGAATAGCCGGTGACTATGCTGACTACGATGATATTGCAGCTCACTGGGAGCCTCGGGAAAACTCTCGTAAATCAAGCGTGGATTCTGCGACAGGATACTTAGATGCTCCGGCACTACACTATACAATAGGTACAAGGGTTACGCCAAAAGTCCGCGAATTTCTCAGGAAGAATGGCGTCAAAGATGTAACAGTTAACCCAGAACCTCCTCCATTCGAGCCCGTAATGGTACGTGCAAGAGGCTGGGTAAATACTGATAAAGATTTTCTTACAGCGCTCTCCGGTGAAAATTTAATGAAGACTTTTATCGATAGAGCGTCTAGGGGAGCAAATACTTACAAAAATAGCACCAGCTACTTCCCTCAGCTTGCATTCGAATCGTTTGCAGGTGACAGAGTAGACATTTGATGCTATAATATAAACGAGTTGCAATTTTTCAAATACGTGAAAGGCGTGTGCCTGCAAACAAGGAAACTTAAATGGCAAGAATTGAAGATGTGATGTCGCAGGCTGCTTACAGCCAGATTTCCGAAGTGATGCCCTCACTTCGCGAATATCTTCTTGGCTTCAGTATGGTAGACTCCGACGAGAAGGAAAACCGTGGTATTGGCGTACTGCTAGCTAAAGTGGGGGATACCTACATCTACATCCCGTCTATCTATCGCCATGGTCAAATTTGTGATATGGATCTGCTCTATGAGCCGGAGAATAACCGGTTTCTCCCAGCGCAGGACAATACTTTATCTTATCTGCTCTCTAAAAAGACAGATACAACTGCTGAGGCAGTTGAAAAACCTCAGATGTCCCGTGGCGGCACCAATGGTGGTGCCGGTAGTGTTTCTTTGAATCTACCTTTTACCATGTTTACAAAGGTAGCAAGCGGGGAAATCACAGACACGCCATCGATTCTTAAGATTGCAGCAGCCGATATCGCTCAAGTATTGCTTTCGTATTCGGGGTCGTTTGAGAACCTTTATCAGTCTATTAACGATATTTCTGCGCCAAAGCTTGGCAAGTTAGCAAGTGCTACGATGTCAGAGGCGCTGTTGAACAAGTTGGATACCCCTGCCGGTTATAATGCCTTTGCACAGTGGTATTCCAAAGAAGATATCGACAAGCTTGTTGACACCTTGATCGACAATGTGGTTATTGATCGAGTCGGTGTAAAAGGCAAAGGACCCAACCCGCCAGCAGAACCCGTGAAGGTTCTGACTTCGGCGTCTGTCGAAGCGCGCGACCTGTCTGATGAGGAGAAAGCGTCTATTATTCGTGATGGCGCCGTGATTGTCGACAATCGTGGCTTAGTACCAAGCGAAGTTTTCAAACTTAAGCAGAACTCTGATTACCAAACCCCATCTCAGAACGGGTTGTATGAATTACTGAAGTTGGATGGAACCACGGTCACCGCGTATGTGGTTGACATGAACGGTGCGGAAGGTTTTGACAAGTTTACTACTACCCACGAAGCTTATGGAATTATTCCTGTTGATGATGGTGCTCCTCGTCGTATGCACCGAATCGATTTTGCGCCCCTTGGTCAATTTTATCCTATGGATATGTCTATTCCTTTGGGCGGTACTGACATAGGAAGTCTCACGCGTGACACCTTTAGAAACGGCGAAATTGTTATTGTTACTCCCAAGGGAGAGGCTTTGGCGTTACGTTCTGACGGAATGTATGACGACGGCCATTGGCTGCATACCGACGAAGATAAGTTTGTCGGCTTCCGTGCACATCCGGTAATGTTGGAGGCTGCTGATGGCCTTGGGAAATTCCCCTGTGACGCGGATGATGCACGCACGTGGGTAAAGGTTGATATTGAAACCAAACTCTCACCGATGCCTGACGTATCCGCAAAGCGCGAGCACATCACCCAGATCATTGTTGGTCGGCCTGGTTCTGTGATGCAGATTCGTGGCAACTCTCTCCGTGTTCCGGAGGGAAGTAAAGTTTACGACGTACCGAGCTCGTACGAAGCCAACAACGATTTGGATCTGGTAGATCAGTCGAACGCAGTTGAGGCGATAGCAGAACGTGATAAACTGATTAAAGTCACTATCTATTCCGCAGATGGCCTGGTAACATTGTCTGATAAGATGATGAAAAAGGCTTCTGGGTCTATCATCGATGTCGCTAAACAGCTTGTTATCGATTATGCGGTTGCTCCTAAGGATGCGGTTCGGCTGGTTAAAGAAGCGTCCGCTAAACAGGGCGGTGATTCTTATTTGATTAAGGTTGCGAACTCCTCCGGCTTCGATATGGCTTTCGCTCAGGAGGAGCCTTCCAAGATCGATTATACCGAAACCACCGTTCTAGAGCCTAAGCAGTCTGCGAAAGACATCGACGATCAGTCGCTTATCAACAATGCGATGAATGCCGGCGTTCGTCAGGTTTTGGACGTAGATATGTTGAAACTCCTGGCAGAAGATGACAGTTCTGCTCGAGAGATAAGGACGTATATCCCGAAGCTCGTTGGAGCGGTCGATGCTCTAGGACGTTTATTGTTCTTGACTCGGGTGAATGACAGTATGCAGGAATCCTACGGTGAGCAGCGTACGCTAGTCATGGAGAAGTCCATTAAGTCTGCGTTCGTTAAGCTGTGGGACATCGTACTCGGTTTGCAGCAAGGACAGATCGATAACCTTAGTGATTTGGTGGGCGGGGATCTCGCTCAGTCTATCGGTTAATGACTCTTACAGAGTTTAGCGGACCACGCGGTAGATACTACCGAGCGCGCTTTGAATTAGATAATCCGAGTGCTCAGTGCTCTCCGGATGTTTGGGTAATAAAGCTCAAGCAGATGTTGAAGCAGCGTGATCTATATAAGGCTGCTGAGTATATGGAAGTAAATCCGTTGTACTACGGACTGCTTTCGATGTTTGAGAATGATGGGCCGCGCTCCGGTAAGCATATGCTTGAGGCAATGCTTATAACCGACGCGGACTTTGATACCATCGCAGCTAAGTTGGAAGACCCGGCGATTCCGGACGGTTTAGTGGTGGGGTTATACCACG
>Ga0310690_10002759_pt1 | contig 27813 bp, 28 predicted proteins | sample AusTroGonzalo_MG_2_FD_207661 | JGI IMG/M metagenome (GOLD analysis project Ga0310690, IMG submission 207661) | Bovine rumen microbial communities from tropical cattle in Woodstock, Queensland, Australia - Gonzalo_04 (v2) (version 2) | ecosystem: Host-associated > Mammals > Digestive system >...
GGGAGTTGAAAGCGTCAATCAGCTTTTGCACAGCTTCAGGCTCTGCCCCTTCACAGGAATAGAAACTAGAGCGGGTGTCAAACTCGGGATCAGCAATAGCCGTCGTCATCTTCTGAATGAGGTTGAACGGGTGGCCAATGATCTCGGGCGGCTCCTTGAACTTGTCCCTGACAATTTCGTACTTCTGCTTGAGACCGGAGTCTCCGATCACTTCACTATCGAAGGTCTTGTTGGCGAGCATCTTGTTCAGCTCGCGCGCGTAGATGTACGCGCCCTTATACATTTCAAGCAGCTCAAGCGTTTCGGGATCAAGGTCAACGCCCGTAGCCACCTCTTCGCGCTCAGGAATATGCACCTTCGCGCCAACGTCCTGCGCGTTTTTGACTGTAATCACCTGGTTGACCGACTGACGCAGAATTTCAAGATTCTCAAGACCGGTAAACACGCTCTCATTGCGCGGCTCGCCGGCAATGCTCATGCCCTCCTGGTTATCCACCTTGCAGATGGACGACAGGAATGAGTCAGGTCCCTTGCAGTACACGGCTGAATCGTTGACGCGATCCGCGCCTACGGCCAGAGACAGCATCGAGTAGATTTCAAGCGGGCTGTTCGTAATCGGCGTGGCAGTCAGCATCAAAACGCCGTCGCGCCTAGTGTTCGTACCGCGCACATACCAGCATTTGATCTGTGCATCGAGGCCGCGCGAACTTGCTTCAGACAGGGCAAGGTACTTAGCCGGAGCGAACTCATGCGATTCGGCAGAGTTCTTATAGGCGTGCGCCTCATCCATCACAATGCTGTCAATGCCCAGCTCTTCAATGCTGGGGGCGGCATTATCAGGCTTGATAAATTCCTTGATCAGCTTGGCGAGCTTGCCCTTATTCGCCTCATCCTGCTTTTTGCTTTCGCTGCGCTCGTATTCCTCATCGACGCTGCGCATATATTCAACGTAGTCGTCAATCGTGGACTGCTGAATCTTGATCTTGGTAAAGGCCTCCATTGTCATAAAGATTTTGGAGTGGCGGTTTTCCTTGATCGTCAGCAGGTCCTCAACGTAACGATTGGAATTGACGCTCATCTTGCCGGTCTTGGCATCCTCTCTGAGGCCAATAAAGAGGCAGTCATCAATGCCAGAGTAGGCGCGCTTGGCCTCCTTGTGCCAATTCGACAGAACGGAATTAGGCACGACAAACAGAGTCTTTTTCTTCGCTCCGATTGCCTGGACGTGCTGGACGGCGGCAAGCGCGGTAAAGGTCTTGCCAAGGCCCACGCCAAAGCCGTTAATGCCGCTGAATTCGCGCCCCATCTGGCGAACATAGGCCGCCTGGTAGCCGTGCAGTTTCAGGCTGGGGTTCATGCCAGGAACACTGATGTCGCTTGCGTCATCCTCTGCCACAAAGCGGAGTTTTGCGGGGTCCTCGGCGGCCTGTCTCAGCCTTTCCATGATGTCCGGATTTGCGTGAACCCAAACATTGAACTGCGCATTAGTCTCAGCGACAAGAGTGCGCAACTCAGACAGGGCGCGCTTTCTCTGTTCGCTCTTCAGGGCGGCAAGGTCCTTTTCTGCCGTGACGGCGACATTGCCCTTTTTCTTGGCACTTGCGATTTCGGCCTCTAGCTCCTTGCGCTCATCGGCGCGGCCAAAGTCCCAGCCAACCGTACCGACTGTGACAGTACGCTTCTTCAGATAGTCGCCCAGGCGGTTGAGCAATTTATCGTGGTCCGTCTTGGGATTCTTAACGTCAATATCGACAATGACACGCCCGTCATCCATCGTGACAAACGCATCGGAGATGCCGGCGACATTCTTCAGGAACTCAACCTTTTCCTCAGGCTTGATGCCGGGAGTGAACAGATTGAACTTCATGGCCTTGACGTTGATCTTGTTCACGCGAGCGGCGGCATCGGTCTTTTGACGGAACAGCTTGCCCCGAACTGTCTCATCGGTCGCGGCAAGGATTTCCTCATCAATCTTCTTCAGGAAATCTGCGTAATTGCCGACGTAGTAATCAGCCGTGCGGCAAATCTTTTTGCCGTCTGCGCTTATGCACCACTCAGTATCGGTGATCGGGTCGAAGTCAGCACCCTTGATCTCCTTGACCTTCTCAATGTCAAGCCACTCGCTGCGGGTTTCGTAGCGCAGGCGTGACAGCCTTGCCTCGGGCGTATTGAGGGCCGCAAGCGTCTCATCGCTGCGAGCATCCTTGCGCACGTCACCGCGCCAAAATGCGCTGTATTTCGTCTTGCGGTTGTAGTGGTTGTAGGCGAGCGTCATTGCCACCTTGAGCGACTCGCGGGACTTGCTGATCGTGCTCTTGGTGATGTTCGCGCGCGCCAGGGCCTCAGACAGGTCCTTGAAGTTTTCGAGGTAATTAAAGCCGGCCTCATTCGTATGGTCTGCAATGACCTCACGCACAGACATGGCCACAACGGCGCGATTCCAGCCGGCAGCCTCCCAGGAATCAGAGAACTCACGCAACCAATCAGGAATGTCGTTAGCTCGGGACATGGTAAGAAGGTGCTCGCGCAGCTCCTTTGCCTCTTCATAGGTCAGCCCCGACACAAACGCCGTGTAAGGCGTAAGCGCGCGGCCCATCAAGGCCTCAATGCGCACGTCCGGGGCGCTCTTCGGCAACTGCACCCAGACGCCATCCACCATCTTGAGCGTCACGCCGGCCTGCGTGATCGTGTCGCCGTTGTGGTAAACAATCGGGGTCGTTTCAGCGGTTTCAAGCAATTCCCAATTGATGCGGCTCTTCGGCAGGGGACGCTTGGTTTTCAGCTCGTTGCGAATGTCGTTCAGGTCGCCGCTGTAGATAACCTTGTCAACATCGCGGAACTTGTCTGCGTCCTTCGCCTGGAACTCTCCAATAACGTACTTTTTGCCCTCGGCGGTGTCGAAATACTTGCCGTCAATGAAATCAGGCCAAACAACATTAGCCTCGGTCAGAGTGCTGGGACTCTGCTCGCGCAATTCCAGAATCTTTTGCGCGGCATCTTCGCTGTACTTGCGGAAAAAGATGATGTCGGTGACAGTATCCGTATTTGCGCTGGAGAATGTTCCGGTAGGCAGGCGGTACGCGCCCACAAACTCAGCCATCCAGCTCGCCGCGCGGCGCAGCTCTTCGGGCTTGCCACCGCGTCCGGAAATGCAGCGGGTGGGGACAATGAAAGCAGCAAGGCCATTCGGGCGCAGTTTTTCAAGCGAACGCAGGATAAAGTAGTTTTCCAGCGGCTCATCCTGATAGCGCGGATCGTCCAGGCGATTCATGCCGCGATCAGCCGCCGCCCCAAACGGGACATTCGTCACAATCGCGTCGTAGGTTTCGTCGGGCGTGCTTGCGGCAACCTTCTCGAAATTGCTGATCGTGGTCTTGTATCCGGGGCCGTCGTTAACCAATTTGTTAACCATGCCCGACTGCTTAGACAGCTCGACAGCATCTATGGCCGCTGACAGAGGCGCAGTAGCGCCGAAGATGCCCGTACCAGCGGAGGGGTCGAGCACCTTGCCGCCCCTGAATCCGATCTGCCCCATAACGTCCCAAACGCCCTGGGCAATGGGTTTAGGCGTGTAATACTCGTAGGCGCTGCCCTTCATGCCCGTTTCGGGGTCAATGAGGCCGCCGCCGTAGCCGCTGAACTTTGCCAGGACCTTCTTTTCTTCATCCGTTGCGCCGCGCCCTTCCTTTTCAAGCGTAGCAATCAGGTTCACGGCGGCAACATTCAGAGACTGCCGGCCAACGCCCTTTTCGCGGACGCTAAAAAATTCAGCCGTCGAAATGCGGGATACCGGCTGTTCTTCTTCAAGCTCGTTGTGCGCCGTCAAAAGATCGGCGCAGGCCTTGATTCTGTCAGCAAGCGAAAGACCACCATCAGTCAAAAGATGGTCGCGGAGTTCCTTGATCCTTGCAATGATTTCCTTGTTTTCCATCGTTGCGCCCCTATTCCTCTTCGTCGTACTTGTCCGTGAGTTCGAGAATGTGGTCCTGCCATGCCATGACAGCCGTTTCGGTCAGACTCAGCATTGCCTCATGCTCGCCGTCGTCGTAACGCTCGACGCAATCCGTAAGGCGCTCGCCTACTGTCTCCTTGTTCAGGTCCGGATGCTTGCCGTCAATGACACTCTGCAAAAAGGCCCGATCCTCTGCGGTCTGCGGGTCCTCAGCAGGCGCGGGTTCGGGTTCAGGCGCAGGGGCTGGCGTAGCGGGCGCGACAGGCGCGGGGGCCTGCCCCTCGCCCGTCAGCAATGCGACAATCCGATCAATCTCATTGACAAGCCTGATCCGCTCCCTGATTCCGGACACGGAATTGATTGCGGCAAGGTTCTTGTCAAGGTCATTGACAAGCTGGATTCGCTCAATCAGGGTGAGGGCCATATCAGTTACCTCCCTTTGCGGCGGTTGCCTTTGCGACAATGCGCGCCTGGAAAGCGTTGAAAGCCGTCTCGACAAGCGCGAACATTTCAGCGTCCGTCTGGTACTTATCAACCAGCTCCATGACCTTGGCGGTGATTTCGGAGGTCGGGGCGTTCAGCTTGCCGTCGCGCAGATCGTTCAGCCAGGACTTAGCCGCATCCTTTTCGGGGTCCTTGCCAGCCTCGGCGGCCTCGATCTTCTGGCGAACATCACGGGCCATTTGGAACAGAGGATCGGAGTCTTCATCGTGGCGGGCGCACACGGCCTTCGCAATATCGCGGTAGTTCTCGTTTTTGACCCAGACTTCATCGGAGACTTTCATTGCATCCTCAAGGAATGAGGCATCACCGCTCGGGGTAATGGCAAGCTCCGCCTCCTTCTTATGCACGGCCTCGACAATCTCTTCCTCCTTGTCGAGAATTGCCTTTTTGGCGATCTTGTCGAAGTCGAGCTGCTGCATCTTTTGCTCTTGCATGAACTTGCGCAGGACTTCTTCCCACTTTTCCGTCCCCTCGTCTTTCCCGAATCCGAAGTCCTTGACAGTGGCATCGCGCAGTCCTCTGTAAGGTTCGTGAGTCCTGGTGACTGAAACCTCGACATGGCGCTCAATCGTTGCGAGTTTTTCCGCCCCCTTGAAAAGCTCGACATCGACAATGACAGGCACGTTGAACATGAAATCTCCAACCGCCACAATGCCGGCTGCGTTCACGGCTCTCATCTTGGCCTCTACCCGCGCTCCGTCCTTGGGCTGCCACGGATCGTCATACAGGGTCTTTGAGAATTCCTCCCCTCTTGCCTTGATCTGAGGTCTCCATTCCTGGCCGGCCAGCTCAAAGATGCGAGCCATGTCCTCGACAGAGACGGCCCTGCTGTCAATAATCAACTGATCGTTACCCTGCCAGCGGTAAAGCATGAAACCGCGCTGACCTGCGGGCGCATTCTCCATATTCGAGTAGGCGTTGATGTCAAGCCCTTTGTCACCCTTGCCGTAGATGTGGAGGTAAACACCGGACTTCTTGCCAAACTCAGGCTTTTCAAAGCCGGGTTCGGTAATGCCAAGCAGCTTGAGAATTTCGACTGCGCCGGTGTCTCCCGTTGTGGTGTCGTTTTCGTCGGTTGCGTCGGGAGTCCAGACAACTCCGATAGCGTCATAGAACTTCTGCACCTGTTCGACAGTCAAGGTATCCGTATAGATGAGGCTGCCGCCGCGCATCCTGGATGCGGCGTATCCTCGCGTGTAGGAATCCTCAAGCTGACTGCGCGAAGATCGGCCATAAATGCGGAGCGAAGCGAGGTCGTTGCGAATATCCACGACTTGATTGTTTTCGAGGAACTCAATCTCGAACTCACCGCCGCGCGTCTTGCCGGACTTGGTAATGAACTTGGACCTGACGATTTCCGCCAGAGGCAGAGCATTGATGCCCGCAAGGGCGCGAGCGTGATCGCTTCCCATGTCTGCGGCCTGGGGTTCAGGAGTTTCCTCCTTGATCTTTGCCTTGTCCTTCGCCTGGGCGAGCGTCTGTTCGAGAGCCTCGGTCTCAGCCTTTGCGCTCTTCAGCGCTTTCTGCTTGGCATCGCTTTCCGTGGTGAGGGTTTCAACCTCTTTGGTCAAGGTGTCGATCTGCGCAAGCGTCTCAGCCTTTTTCGCATTGCGGCGGGCAAAGGCGGGGCCGTTCTTGTCAGCGAGCTTCAGGACGCGCCGGCAGACCTCGCGCACATTCAAATCTTCGCCGCGCTCCGGGGCGACAAGGATTGTCACGTCCTTTTTGTTCAGCAGCCACTTCCATGAAATCAGCTCATCCTTGGGGGCGAGCTTGGTCGGCGTAGTGTCGGGATTGTGGAAAAAGATCGAAATAGTCTGCCCGTCGGACAGCTCAAAGACAGCCGCGACATTGACGACGCCGTTTTTGCGGAACGGCGAGGAAATCTGCATCGAAACGGGCTTCACGTTCGCGTGCGTGTTCTCCATGACGCGCTGAAAGATTTTCATCTTGCGCTCCATGAGCTGATACGGCATCACAAGCGCGTCCATTGCCAGGTCGCCGTCAGAATCCTCCAGAATTTCGCGGATCGTCACGGCATCCAGAATCAGGCCGTCGGCGGCATCTTCCCGCTGCAAGTCGTAGATCAACTTTGCGGCGGTCACGCCAATCGGGTTAGCGTTTTCATCCCAAAAAGTACGCATGATTAACTCCTACTAGCCGGCGGCGGCAATCTGCGCGCGCAACTCTTCATTGCGCTTGTTCTGTTCTTCGATCTGCTTGTCGAGGTCAGCAATGACCTCCTTGAGCGCGTCTCGCTTGTCGGTGAGCGCCTTCATGCGGTTCGGGGCAGAACTCTTCATGCCCTTGGGGACCTCGACGCGGGCGCGGGTGAGCTTCTTTTGGAAAGCAGCGCGCCCCTTGTCCATTGCGGACACAATTTCGGACATAGCCTTGGCCTGATCGTCCTGAGCCTTAATGGGGAGGTCTTTTTTGTTGAGCTTCACACGGAAGACGTCGCCGGTGCGCTTGATGCAGAGCGTGACCTGCTGACTGTCAGCGAAGGTCAAAAAAAGTTCGCGGAAGGTCTCTCCCGCCATGCGCTTGATCTTGCCGATTTCGACCTGGACGGCCTCTGCGCCTGCTTTTTTGAGCTGGCGCTGGACGGTCTGCACCGCCCGCTGTCCTGCGGCTAGATCCTCAAACTTGAAAAGAGTGGCCATTCTTTTACTCTCAATGAGGGATTACGATTTCCTCATTTTCAAGCCCTGGCCTTTCCCTTCTTGCCTGTTTTTTCCGCTGAGACCAAAAGAAAAGGCGGCCAAAAATGACCGCCCTTGGATGGAGTAAAAGTGTTATTTTTTTGCCTAGTAGATGACTCCCGGATCGTTCTCTAATTTAGGCTCTGGCACGCCGTACCACTCGCATTTGGCCGGCTCATCAAAGAATCGGTCAATAACCCATTGCGCGCGCAGGGGTTCAAGCGTGTCAAGCCTGTACGTCCCGCCCATTTTCACGTCCTCTAGCTTAAGGTCCATGATCTCATCATCCCAGGGGCCGATCCCTGTGCGCTCAAAGAATCCATCCTCGCAGACGATTTTCACCTTGCGCCCGTCTTTCTTGCCCGTAGCAATGACTGTGTACTCATAGGGTCTTTCCAATTCGATCATTTACGCCTCACAACGTCAAAAGGATTCCGAGGATGAACTTGCAGAAGTCCGGGTCTTTTCTAATGACCTCAGGCGTACAGTAAAGCATTTCCGCACCTACAGACAGCAATTCGTAGGCTCTTCCTTCATAGTCCTTGCCCATGTAGGGGATCAGGAATTTGTCTTTTTTGCCGACTTCATCCGACCGATAGCCTCTTTCTCCGGTCAATTTGCTCATTGGCAGCAGCGGCTCGCCGTAGGTGCGCTTTGCGTAAAACTCTCGCTCCAGGCTGACGATTTCAGGCCTTGCCCTCTCCAGTCTGTGCATACTTTCATGGATTGCACAGTCCAGATCGTTCGAGCAAAAGGTCACATCGCCGTCGGTTGTTTGGGTGAAATAGCCGCGCCCGGTCGTCCCCGTGACAGTCATCTTGCCTCTAGCGATCAATGCCTCGGCAAGCTCTTTAGGAAACAATCTGTACGCATTGCGGATGCGCTTGCCTGCATATGATGGATTGTCCGTCACGCTTGTTCTAAGTTCCGCGTCGCTCTTGTCGCACAAAACCCGCACAGACGCAATGAACTCTGCGACCTGTTTTGCCACTCTGTCCGTCCGCGCGACCTTGAGCTTCTTCTTTCTGTCAATCAGGCTATTGTGTTCGCGCACGCGGGCGTTGTATTCACTCGCATTGTTTGCGAAATTCGGGTCCCGTCGGGCGCTTGGCCTCTTGAGTTCCTTCCCCTTGGCCGTAAGCCACTCGTCCAGCTCTTTTTGGCGGCTGTTGAGGTTTTCGAGCTTTGCTTCCTCTTCCTTATCTGTATCAAGCGCCATGTATGAGTCATAGGCGATCTCTCCAATCGCCTGAATCTGGTCCAAGTGAGCATGGCCAACATATCCGTCTCGGACCGCCTTGATTCGACGGCCTAGTTCGGTGTCTGCATAGGCTGGCTTTGTGAATTCAAGGGGACTGGATTGTTCCAGGCGAGTTTCGGCCATGAAATCCCGCGCGTTGTTCCATGCCGCGTCTGCCTCAGCCTGTCTGTCGGCTTCTATCTGCAACTGTCGCGCCATTTCATCGGCCTCGATCTTGCGCTTGAGCGCGGTCAGTTTTCTGCCGTGCGCCATCGTTGCCGGGGGCAGTTTCACCCCCTCGGCGGCGGCTATGCGCTTCAGCGCCTTAAAGGATGCAATCTGCTGATTGACGCGGCCTAACCTTGTGCCATAAGCCCACGTATCATCCTTTTCGGCTCCCGCCTCATGACTCCAGATATGCGCCATATCCCCCTTCAAGAGGTCCTCATTTTCTGCCCGTTCTTTGGAATCGTGCGCGTGCAGGTATTCGTCGTAGGCAAGCGCCTGTCTGATCTCCACGCCCTTGATCGTGACACCTTCGGCAATGTCTTTTACCAAGGTGTCATCGCCGTCAATTGTCAGGGCCTCACGGCGTTGTTCTGCAAGCTCCGCGAACTCCGCTTTGGCGGCTTTCTTTAGCGCCTTCCCTAGCTCCTTAGCGTAGTCCAGAACCCTTGCATTGCTTTCAAACTCACTCAGATAATGGCCGCTGAAAACCCTCCACAGGGAATAGTGAGTCCCGTTGATGAACATTTCGACATCAACTCTAATGTCCGTGTACCAATCATCATCCGAGGTCCAGGGCTTGTAGGTATCAACCCCCACAACTACGCCATCGCCCAGGTTGATTTTGGTTCGCATAAGGCGCTCGTCCTGTTCGGCCTCATCCTTAGACATTTCCCAGGTTGCCTTGCCATTCAGCCCACCCTTGAACATTGCGCGCTTGGCTTCAAGCTCCATCCCTATCTTTTTCGCTTCATAGCCAAGCCCTTCATCGCCGGCCTTTTCGTTAGCCCAAATCAGCGCCATGATCTGGCGGAGTTTTTGCTTCAGGCCAAGCCCTTTTGCGCTAGCCATTTCGTGAGTCCTTTTCGTAAATCGGTAGGATATTTTTGCGGCGCGATCGGCCTTGGCCTTCGCTGATTTTCCTGCCGTCTCTGCCAGGCGGAGGATGAGGGGGGGGCTTACTCCCGCTGGACCTTGCCAAGTCTTAGGCGAAAGAGGTATTATTTGGGTGACTTAAAACACTCGCGCAAGCATCAGGGCTGGCATCCGCGCCATCCGTAGGGCAGTACCTGGCAACTCAAGAGTGGATGCCGTTCAGTCAGCGATAAAAGTATGAGATGGTACTCGCTGACGGGACGGCATAAGTTTCTCTACAAGTCCCCTTTCAGGGCAAAGAACCTTCCCGGCGAATAGACAAACTTGCCCTTGAGAACCTCCATCTTCTTCTTGAAGTGCCTATCGGCCTCCACAGAAACCGCGTGAAGGCTACGCTCATGTTTCGGCATGACGCGGAGCGATACAATTGCAGTAAAAGTACCTATCTCCGGACTGATTATTTCTTTTTTTACATTAATGTAATACTTCCATTCTTCGCCCTTTTTATAACTCTGTTCCGCTTTTGTGCTTTCTCCGCCTAAAAGGATTTCTCTAATCCTCGCCAGCGACACAATGATTTGTTTGGCCACCTTCCTGGCGTATTCAGTATCCCCTCTTACCGGCGTGCTTGCCTCTGTCGCCATCTTTCTACTGATTGCCATTTCCATGTGTTCCCCGTCCTTAGCAAACAGGGTGAAGTTCTTGCCACACACGGTATTGAGAGCGTAGTCTTGCACGACTGTCCTCATTTCTTTTGTTGTTTTAGCGCTGTCTATTTCGCCCATCAGTTCGTCAAGTGTTTTTTCTGATGTAACAGCATCATCAAATACTGCGGATGCCGCGCCAAAGCAAACCGAAGACTCGAAAACCAACGGCCTCAGGATTGCGTTTCTAACTAATTGGTCCATGATCTAAAACTCCTTTATTTAGGCTCGCTTGTGTCGCCCCCATGCGGGCAATCGTGCGTATGGTGTTCGAGGCTGATACCCTCAGCGATGATGTCTTGCAGGCCGATGATCTTGCCCGAGAAGGTAGCCGTACCGCCGCCAGAGCCGCCGGCTGCAATCACGCCGTTGATGTTGATCTGCGGGGACGTGAACGTAATTGCGGAGGGCGTGATTTCGATTGACGAACCGCCTACCGAGAAAGTGATCTTTGACCCCGCTGTTTCGGTAACTGTGGTCCCTGCCTTGCGGGTGATCGTTTGACCGGCCTCATCCGTGATTGACACGCCCGCGCCGCGCTTGATCTGTTCGTCTGCGAGGTGCTCAATGTTTTTGTGATGCCAGCGCCGCCAATCTACGGAATTGCCTACGCGCGGATTGCGCCAGCCGGTGATGATCGGATAGCGCGGATCGCCACCGATAAACTCAACCCAAACTGTATCTCCGGGCCAAATCTCAATCTCTGTCTCAAAGTTGCCAGAACGCGACTTGTCGCCAATCGGATATTCGATCTCTGCCTCTGGAAAGGTCTGCCCTCCATCCGTCACGCCAGCGAGCGAAATACGGCAAGTGCGGCGCGCCTGGTTGTAGGACTGAACGACAGCGGGAAAGCGGCCAAGCATGAGGCCGTAATCGGGTTGAAAGCTCATGATTCGACAGCTCCTAGCCAGAGTTTTGTGTAGGTTTCCTGCTGCCCGCCGTTATCCATGCCCGATTGAAAGACATGGGCGGCGGTGATGACGGCAAAGCGCTGATTTCCGGGCAGGGCAATGATGTCGCCCGCGCTGATTCGCACGTCCAGCAGCACCTTGAGGGTCTTTTTGCGCACTAGGGCGCGGCTCATGTTGTGCAGGCGCTGAGTGTTTTTGAACGGGGAGAATCGGACGGATCGGGGCTTTTGACGATTGCCGAAAACTATTGAAGCGTTATCAGCAATAGAGAAAAACCAAGGGATAGCGTGGCGCTCGATAAAACCGCCCTCGCTTTCAGTTCGTCCTGCCTCAGAAAACTGCCTGAAAGGCTTTTGATTCATCATGTCAATGAGGCGCATGAACTCAAGCCTGCCATTTTTCCAGCGCACTACGCCCCCCTCTTCCTGGAGGATTTGAGCGATATGGAATGAGGGAGTGTCCCCGATAAAGCATGAAAAGCGGGGGACAGGGAAATCGTTGACAATGCCGCGCACGCGCGAACCGGCGGCGCGGTAGATGCTTGCGAGCGTCGTGTTTTCGACAATGATTGCGCGGTTTCGGACATAGGCAATATCCTTCACGCCGTCGAGGATTGCTGTAATGCGCAGCCCTGAAAATTCCTTGTCGCCCTGCGCAGCGGGAAAGGTGCAGATTTCGCTTTTGATGATTGAGAAAACCTCACCGGAGGCGAGGGAAATCGTGCGCCCCTGCCCCAGGCGTTTAACAAAATCATCGTCGCCCGCCTTGACCTCCACTTCGAGGGAACAGGGGACGGGCGAAAGGTCCGAGCGGAAAACCGCAGAACGCATCAAATCGCCTCGGATTTGCGCGCCGTTGTCGAGCATGACAATCATTGCGCCTCCTTTGGCGATTAGCGCAGATAGTTAAACTCGGTGAGGTGGTACAGGTCGATCTTCACGCCCTCGCTGTCAACGAACTGCGGGGCGTTTTCGTCCTGAACATCGGTAAGGATCGGCTGAACAAAGCACTTATGGGCCATTTCCTGCTCATAGGCCGCAATCTCCCCGGCGATTTCGCTTGTCGAGCGTCCGTAGGGATCAACGCCCAGGCCGCGCGAGGCCTCAAGCTGCAAGGCCGATTCACGCTCAACGAACAGCAGAAAGAGCGGGCGAATGATCGCCCACTCGCCGGGAGTCAAAAGCGTGTCGCAAGAGAGCGTGTCGCCATCCTGGACGTTGATGAGGTCAGCGTAGCCCGCGTAAAAACGCACGGCGGCCTTGGCCTGCGCCATGACCATCTGCTCTGACAGAAGGACACCGACGGCGCGCTCTTCTGTCAGAAAGTCACTCACCAGCTGAGACAGGCTTTCGTTCATGTCAGCCGTCCTTGCCTACGGGTTGCTTTAGCGGTAGTTCTCGCTGTTGCCCGCCTCATCTTCCCCAAAGTAGTGGAAGAACAGCGTGCCGGTGAACTGCAGCGGCTGAGAGCGGTTTTCCCAATCGCGGTCAGCAACATCGAGCTGGAGGAAACAATCGCGGTAACGCTTGCGAGACAGGTAATGCTCGGGCGTTCCCTCGTAGATCCAGCAGTCGAACGTGGTTTCGCCGTTGGCGTACTTGCCGCCGCGCGTCAGCAGATCGACAAGCATCTTGGAGCACGAACCGGCCACAGTCTCATAGAGGGCAATCGAACCCTGCTGATTCGTCTTGACCTGCTGCGGCTGCCAGCCCACAGAACCCAGGGGCAGCGGGACTTCAATTTCGCCCTGCGCGGTGAGTTCAGCCCAGGGGGCCTGCTTGACAAGCAGATATTCGTCATCAAAGCCATCAATGGCAAGGGTAAAGTCAGAGCTGATCGCCTTTGCACCCTGCGCCATCGAAGAGTCATAGATACTCTTCAGGTAATTTCCGGTAGAAACGGCCATTTTGTTTTTCCCTTACGAAAAAGGACATCGGATAGGGGGATTTTGTGTTGTTCCCTCCTTGTTCCCATGTCCCTTTTTCCGATTAGAACCGCGATTTAGCGACAGTCTTTGCAATAACCCCCTGCCCCCGGATCACGTCATTCAGGCGGTTCACTATCGCCACCTGAGTTTTGCCCTCGGACTCCCTGCCCTTTTTCCAATTGTCGAAAGGCTGAGACTCGAAAAAGAGCCGTACCAGGCTGGGCGTCAAGTCAAGCGCGGCATTAAGCGGCGTTGACGTGTAAAGCGTCATGTATGAGGCGAGCGAAAATAGGCTATCGCGCCATTGCTTGCGCGAAACGCGAGAGGCAGGCACTAATTGGAAATCGCGCGGGCGGCAACACAGCGCCGTCCGCCCCCTTTGCATCCTGTTTCGGCAAACACACAATGCCGTCGGTACCTGTCTCAATATCGAACAGGTGCGCGAGCTTTTCCCGCGCGGCGGCAAGCTGATAGACAAGCACAACGAAATCGCTTTCCGGGAACGCGGCAAACACGCGCATACGCTCTAGCATCTTCGCGTCAATGTCGCCCTCGGTAAGGCCATAGAACGGGTCAGGATCGCCCTCCCGGCGCAACTGCGCGGCCATCACGCCCAGCATCCAATGCAGGCGCGCGGGCGGCGGGTTTTCGCCCTCGTTTAGGGGTTCGCCCAAAAGGCGCTCAATGGACTCGGCAAGCAGGCCGGTCAGGTGTACCGCGTTCCACCTGTCGCCCTCCAATTCGCAGACTTCCACGCTGTCAGCGGCATAGTCCTTTTCGGCTTGCAGATAGTCCGAAAAATGCCCGCCCCCCACCTCAAAATCGGGGGTCTTTTCATCCGTTGATGCCAGGTAGTGACAGACAGCAAAAACGCGCTCCTGGACAGTCCAATTGCGCGGGTCTTTGAGCGTTTCGTCTTTGGTTTCCACCTTGTCAATCGCGTATTTCAGAAAGGCCGTAGTCTCTGCCTGTTCCTGATTTGCCGGCATCGTCGCAAGGGCGATTGAATTTGCAATGCTCAACTCTTTGAGCTGGATCGTGAGGCGCTTGGTGCGCAGAACTGAAAAATGGTAAGGCATATTAGAGCTTGTAGGATTTCCAATCTTTCTGGTCAATGGCGGCGAGCGTCTGCATCGAAATCTGCGCACGGATGCTCACAAAATCGCCCCTCTTGTTGATCGGGCTGTCGAGCGGCAGAGACACCGACTCAATCACCAGCGGCTTGTAGGTGCGGCCCTTGTACGTCATGCCGATAATGGTCGGGGCCTTGGACGGCATCATTGCCTCGACCCATTCCTTGCTGCCTTTCATGGCCTCAACCGCGCGGGCCATGAGCACGCTGTCATTGCTCAACTCTTCCGGCAACGCCCAGCTCATCAACTGATTGAGCGGGGCTTCTACTTCGCTTTTTGCGTCACTCCAGGCTCGAAAAACGAGCGTAGCCGTGATCTTGACAGGCTCCATGCCCGTAAAAACCTGCATGGAGTTCAGCTTTGTCATACCAGTCCGGTTCAGGAATTGCGACAGGCCGCTGTTTGTAACCTCAGATACTTTGCCGCCTACTACAGCATCCACAACCGGCTGCAATTGACCGCTCTGGAGCATGGCAAAGAGCGTCGGTGCTTTCTGATCCGCTCCGCCCTCAAACTCGCTTTTCCAGCCCAAACCGAGTTCAAGATTCGAGTCCACAAGCGGAGCGCGAACGCTTACGGCCTCCGGGTCTCTGCCCCAATCGGTAAAAGAGTCGGTCGTTCGCTTGCAGGGGAAAAATTCAGCAATGAGTAACGGCGAAAGATCACCCCAATCGCCGGTCAGGGTTCTTTGCGCCGCCTTTTGGTCGAGAATGTCACTTGCCATTTGCCGCCTCGGTAATCAATGAAAAAGGCGGGCGCGGACCCCAGGAGAAATAGTCCACGCCCGCCCCCTCTCTCGCGTTGAAGAGTTGGGTTACAGCCCCATCTGACGACGCTTGCGCATCGACTTTCTGCGGTGGAGCTTGGCAATGCCCGTATTGGCCTTCATGTGAGCTTTGCGAAGGGCGGCCTTCTGAGCACCGGACAGGCGCACGCGACCGGACACGCGCTTTCTCACGCGCATCTTCTGTCCGCCGCGAATCACAAACTTCCGCTTGTAAACAGCATCAAGCACGCTTTCGTTTTCGCTGTCGGCAAAAGCGAAGTTGGCCAGATCAGCATCGGCCTCATCGCCATCAGGCAGGGCGCTCACGAGGAAATCGTGGATGCGCTCGGCAGCCTCGTTATCCTCGTCGTTGAGCAGCTTGTCAATGTCGTCATCGTTCACGCCGTGCTGAGCAAGGTACGTCCAAGCGGCCTCAAGGACCTCATTGAACTCTTCGACTTCCTCCTCATCGAAATCCTCATCAGATTCGGCGTCATCGTCAACGATACCGGCAAGCATGGCCATCAGGCGGTCGGCCATAGATTCGTCACCCTCAAGGTCAGCCGTCTCAGCCCATTCCTGAATGACAGCGCCGACCTCAAGATACAGACTCTTCTGCGCGAAATCGGCAGCCGCATCCATCACGGCCTCCTTGCGCTTGGCCTCCAGCTCCTCCTTGGAGCAGGACTTTCCCGCGCAATCGAGGGTCGCCTGCTTCAGAGTGGAGCGCAGCAATTCGTTAAAAGAACTCATTTTTGCTCCTTACTTGGTAATGGTCTGCGTGACGTAGATCTGACGAACTGTGCCGTCGTAGCGCAGCCAGTAATTGACAACCATCTGGTCATACGGGTTCTGCTCGTCGGGTACAACCTCGAACTTGAACGCAGCGCCTCCCATCGTCGGATCATTGCTCGGGACAAGCCAGCCAGAAGCCTGGGCATCCTCAAAGAGCTTTTGCAGGTACTCGCTCATGCGGCGAATGGCGACCTGCATCGGGAGCTGGAGGTAATCCTTGCCCGCGCGGGTCACGGCATCGTCGATATGGCTCGACATATCGGCAACAGAGATCAGCTTCTTAAGCGAAGATTCGACCAGAGCGCACGTCAGCGAGTCCTTGAACACGTAGCGTCCGCCGCCGGTGTAGGTGTCATAAATGACAGGGTTGATCTTTGCCTTGGCGAGCTGACTGAACTCCTTGTCAGACGGGAAGTAGGTCTGCATGAGTCCGGTGCGCTCAACCGGCCAATTGCGGCCTGCAATCGGATAGTTCTTAGCGGCAAAGCCCTTGGCGTTCTTCACGGCATTGCGCCCGCAGGCGTAAGCAATGTTGAGCGTGGCCGTGCCGATATAACCATTCGGGTTCACGCCCGAAATATCATCGGACTTGAACGGGGACCAGAAAGCCTGGAGCAGGTGCGCAGTCTTGTTAGAGCCGGGATTCATGCGATCCTTGAAAGCGATAGCCGCCTCAGGAGTCAGGGACCCGTCAATGTCGAAGCGGAGCTGTCGGTTCGTGTCGAAAGCAAGCTGCGCGAGCTGGTTCAGCAGATTGATGTCCTTAGAGCCGCCCGAAGAGATATAGGCGTAGTCGAAAGGAGTTTTCTGGAGCTTCACGCGCGCATCCTGGAGCTGCTGGGCCGTGTAGGTCGTAGCACCTTCAGTAAAGCACACGAGCGTCGGGGAAACGTACCAATCGCGCGCACCCATTGCGTTGTAGTCATAGCCCGTGATGAGACTCGTTGCCTCAAGCGCGGTCATGGCCTCCTTGATCGTCTGAGCGACAGAGACCTCCACGAGGTCAGTCTGAGCCGTCACAACGTCAGGCAGGTACGCAGAATTGCCGTAGTCGTCCTTTGCATCCGGGTCGAGCGATCCACGGAACTCAAAGAGCTTGTTCTCGGCAGCGTCATAGAGGCGCAGGTAAACCCAGCCGGCATCAAGCTCGTCAGCCTCAACGTGCAGACCGATCTTAAAGCCGTCGTTGAAGCATTCAACGTGCTTGACAAAGAGCAACGTGCCGTCGCCAACGGTCGCATCCGCAAGATTTGCGGTCTCGACCTTGGTAGCGAAGGATGCCTTGCCATCAGCGGCGGTCAGGCTCACGGATGCCCACTTGTTCACCGCGTCAGCGCCCACAACGCGCATGACGACAGCCTCATAAGCGCCGCGATTCAATGCCTCCACAACATGGACCCAGGCCTCGTTGAGCGCGTTCTTGCGAATCGTCTCGCCGCTGCCAAGGCGATTGTAAACATTGCCAGAATCGACAACGAACGGCTTGTCAATGCGGCCGCGCGTCGCGCGCATGATGATTCCGAAAACTTGGTCAGCCTTGCCGGTAGCAGGAATCTCGCTCGCATCAACGAGCGGATTGAGCTGCACACCGGACTCATAGCCAAGCTGTCTCACAAAAGCAGTAGCCATTTTTTAGTCCTCACTTTTCGTTTGCGTAACTTGTTTTGCGCGGGGCTTGCGTCCACGGCGGCGCGGGGCGGCGGGTGCAGTCGCGGAGACTGCGGCGGCCTCTTCGCTTGCCTGTTCCTTTTCATCCGCTTGCGCGGGTGCGCTTTCAGCCGTTGCCTCCAGGATTTCGTTGATATTCAGCATCCGTCCCATTTGCATGGCGCGGTAGAACATCAGCAGCAGAGTCGAGCCGTCAACCGAAAAGGTCACGCCCTCCTTGCCATCCTCAGAGAATCGGCTGGGAATCTCGAACCGCTCAGAGCCGCAGCAAAGCGACAGCGCGGTAAATCCGTGATTCACAAAGCGCACAGGGACGGGAGAGACAATGCCCGCGCCAATGGTCTGTTCAACCTTCTTGCCCAGGGTTTCCAGGCTGTCAATGTTTCCGATCTTGACGCTAGACATTGCTCACTCCTTACCGCAAACCTCTTGCCTGATTAGTCACGGGAAACGATGGTCGAACCGCTCATGCCGGTCACGTTGACCAGGGCAAAGCCGCAGGCAGACGGATGATGCGGGTTGACTTCCGTGAAGTTACGGGCATAGAACCCAGCGTTACGCTTCATGTCGCGCAGCACACCGAGTTCCATGACGGACGGCGGGACGGCCTCGCCAAGGACAATCGGGTTGCGGGTGACGTTCGTACCGCGGCCCACGCAGAGAATCTGAGCGGTGTCCTCGGTTTCCTCGACGATCTTCGGGGTGTAGTACACCTCGTAGCGGCCAAACAGGCGGCCCAGGCGGTAGATGCTCGGACGGGCCGGCACACCGGAGGCGGCGAAGTTAGGCACATCAAGGCCGAAGAGCTGGGCGGCAACGCGCTTACCGACATACAGGTGCGTAATGCCGTGGTCGATGGTGTTGTTAGCCATTTCCTGCGACAGATCACCCAGCGGATAAGCAAGGTCCTGCCACACATTCGCGCGGTTTGCCGCGTTCTGGTAGTGGCGGGATGCGAACCAGTCAAAGGTACGCTGATAGTTCTTAGCGATGCGCATACCCATGCGAAGCACTTCGTAGTGGCGTTCGAGCGCGAACTGAGACTGAATGGCGACGATGCTCTCAGAGAAGGGATCGAGGCCAAGTTCATTGCTCATCTGCGTGCGAGCGTCAGGCGTGACGTGCGTGGTCACGCGCCAGGGGTTGGCGAAGAGCTTGAAGGTTTCGACATTGCTGATGATGGACGGGGTGAGGTCCGGATCACGTTCAAAGTCGATAAAGCCCTTGACAGTCACGATGGCGGCGGCGGGCATGGCGGGCGTGGTCGTCAGAGCGAAAACGCCGGTGTCCGTGTTGATCGAACCGCCGATGACGTATTCCGTGCCAGCCAGCACAACCTTTCCGGAGATCACGGATTCGCCAGAACCAGAGGGGCCGGCGACTTCGCGGGCTGCATGGAAACCATTGACGTAAACCTGAGTGCGGCCGCGCATGAGCTTGAGATCGCCAGCGAGCGGCAGGCAGGTATCGGGCGTAATCTGCACCTTGGTAATCTTGCCCGTAATCTTGCCCTGTGCGTCAGGGTTGGCGGTGTGAACGCGGGCAGACGTAATGTAGGGATCACCGCAATCAACGCCGTCGAGAATTGCTCCCTGGGCATAAGAACCGGAGGCAACGCCAGCGGTATGCGACAGGATAGCCAGCTTGGCCTCGTTCGAGCCAATGTCTGCGGGCAGATAGTGGGCGAACGGGATAGCCTCGGCAATGGTCGTCAGGATGGCAACCACAGCGCGGTTCGGCTGGAGGCTTTCATTGTCGGCGTGCAGAGAGTTCGCGCTATCGAGAGTCGGCAGCGAGAACTTCTTTTCGGCGGTGCGAGTCGTAGCGAAGGCAGAGTGAATTGCCTGCTCCACAACGTCAGCGGGTGCTTCGCAGCCGTGATTCTTTTCGTAGATGGCGCAGCCGTCGAGAATGGCCTTGTTAACCATGCTCTGGTGCTTGTCATCCAGTTCGTCGAGAACAACGGCGAGCTTTTCGGGGATGATCGAGCCGCTCTTGTTCGTGTTTTCGGACACGAAATCAGCACAAGCGGCGCTGTCAAACGTACCCTTCGTCAGGGCGGCAGCCTTGAGAGACTCAACATAGTCAGCGACCTGCTGGGTCGAACGGCTGAAGTTTTCCTGTTCGGTCTTTGCCATTTCAGGTTTCCTTTTAGAGAAAAAAGATGTTTGCGGCTTTTCTGAAAGAGAAAATCAGCCGTCAATCCCAATTCTCTAAAGGCGGTGCATCCTGAAATGGCTTGTTTTTCCTAGTTAGGGGGTGTTTTGAATCTTGTCGGATATGTAGTTGCCGCTCTTGTCAACGTGCAAGTCATCCCTGCGATTCATGATGTAGCGCGTGTTGTAGGGCGGGATATTTGTCGTTGTTTCGCGCCCGATCACCTCAAAGGCGAGTTTCGCGGGGTTTTCCTTGCCGCCCTCACCGATCAACAAATAGACAACATCATGGTCCCGAATGTCGAACCAATAGGAGTGGCCTGAGGGGGCCGCCGGCTCAATCAAAAAGCGGTATTCCTCCGCGAACTGCGCCGCGTCGTTCGCGTCCATCTGCCTGGAAGGCGCGAACTGTTCAGCGGGCAGAACATAGGCATAGCCCAAAAACTTAAATTCGATCTCCGGATCATCATCCTTGTCGAGTACGCCCATGCCGCCGAAAGTTGATGCGTCGGGGCCGTCCGGTTCATCAACGCGCTCCCGGATCATGCGATAGACCTCTGCCGTAAAGCTGTTCGGATGATTGCAGACAATGGAGCGCACTAAAGCGCCTGTAGCGGTAGGAACATTCGTCAGCATTTTCTAGCCCTTTTTGAAGAGTTCGCTAATCGTCGAGCGGGCGATACCAAAGAGTTTACTAATCATTCCCGTCGCGCGTTCGCCCTGGGCGCGCGAGGCCTGCCCGCTGCGCGCGAGGGTGTCTCTCGCCTCTTGCGGTTTCGGGGAATTGACGGCCTTTTTGAGTCCAAATGAAAACGCCTTTTTGATGGCCTCGCGCCTCTTTTCGGCGGTCGTTTGTACCGCTGCCGGCTCAAGGTCCTTGAGCGCCTTTTCGGCCTGTTTTTGAGTCATCTGGCTCTTAGCCTGGTATTCGCTTGCCTTGGCTAGGTGCTTGGTGATAAAGCCGAGGGTCACTCCGCGACCGCTGTCAATCTCAGCCATGACGCGCAGAACGTGCTTGCAGGCCACGCCGTTTAAGTTCGGGTTTCTGATCTTCGGATAGCCTGTTTCCTTGCGCCCAGCCGCAAAGCCTCCAATCGAGGCAATGTAACGGAAAAAGTAGCGGTGGCGGCCACAGTCGCAATCGAACGCGAGCTTCGTTTTGAGCAGTTTCCGTGCTACCTTTTCCGGGCTTGTCTTAGACCAGAACCAAGTTGAGGCAAGATCAGCGCAGGCAGAATCCCACTCATTGAACCGCACAATTACGGTATGCCGCGAGACTTCGCTGCCGGGGCCGGCGTTCGTCATGAATCGGACAGTCCCGTTGTTTGCCGAGACCGGCATGGCCATTGTGATCTCGCTCCGGGCCTTTTCAATGTCCGAGGCGTAGAGCTTTTTTGATGCCTCGTAGTTGAGAGGGTTAGAGCTTGCGAGGTCAATCACCTGCCGCGCGGTGATGCCCTGAGTCTTGCCCAGGCGCTTGCGGGCAATCTCCATGTTGCGCCGAAACACAGCCAGATCATCAGCCGTAATCGGGCGCGGCTTGCCGCCAAGCGTCGTCAGCAAAACGCGGTTCGCGTCCCACAGTCCCCGGACCTCTCGCTCAGTCAGGATGATGTTGCGATTCTTTTCCGCATCCTTGCGCTGACGCTCATCCTCGCGGAAGTGACGATTAGCCGCCGAAACATGGCCCGAGACTTTTCCCAGCCATGATTGCGCCTCTTTCGCAACCCGCGCCTGCTGTTCGGGAGTGAGTTTCTTAGCCATCCCTTCGCCCCTCATTCAGCCCAAATCGGCGTGAAATCCTCGCGCATTTCGGGGTCGGACTCAAAGCCGGTGTCACGCTTGAGCGCGTAGAGCGTCGCGGCGTTCGGAAAGGCGTAGAGCGATTGCTTTACTTCATCGTCAATCGTGTCAACATGACAGACTGCCATGACGGCGAGAATCTCATGCCTCACGCCGTACACCCGCTCCGAAATCAGCGTGAAATCTCGCGTTTCGTCGGGCTTGGTCCGGTACCATGTCACGCCCTGCGTGTAGGGCTGCGCGCTTTCCGCGAAGTCGCGCACCGCCGCGAAAAAACGGGCGGCTGCGCAGTTGTCTTTATCCATCATGCCCTAGCCCTCCCTAGCCAATTGTTACCACCTGCCCCTGGAGCAGTTCGTTGAGGTCGTCAAAGTAGTCCACAGTTCGGCCTATCGCGTCGCATTGCACGGCATACCAGCAGGCCGCCAAAACTGCGACGTGCGCATTCGTGGCCTCAGGAGAAACGCGGAACTTGATGCCGCTCTCGCTGATTCCGTCTTGTTCGACAACGGCGTTAGGATCGGCGCGCTTGGCCCGCTCGCCAAATACCAGGCGCGAAGAGACACCATCCGAGGCTACCCCATTGCGCAGCGTGTCAAAGGCATGAATCGAATCCTTGAACTCATCGGCAGAGAAAAGGCGGTCCCGATCCAATTCCTGAATGTTTGTTATCACCGCGCACCCTTCCACGCGCTCGTCGCGGTAGTCTGTTTCGGCGTGTACGACAAGGATTTTTCGGTCGAGGTCGTAGGCAGACAAAACAGTGCAGGGCTTGCCTTGAAACCCTGCAATCGTCGTTTGAATCTTTGTGATGCCCCTGTTTGTCATCGCGGCAACTCCACCCATTCAGAATCCACGCGCTTAACAACCGGGTAGCCACTGGGATCGGCAAAGAAGTCCGTCCCCTTGCCGTCGTTCGGCTCGCCCTCTTTCGGGAAGTGAAAGAGCGGGGCCTGACAATGCAGAGTCACGTCCACGGCGAGAATTGTGATGTTCTTTGCCTCGGTCGGGGCGCTGATGCCCATGACCTCAGGATTCTCAACCTGCACATTCCACCAGGTCTCAAATCCTGCAAACTTGTAGCAGGCCTGGAATCGGCGGTTTTCCGTGCGGTCCAACCAAAGACACAGCTGCGCCGCAAGGCTCTGCGCGGTCGGTGAATCCTGCGCAAAAATTCCAATCTGGCAGCGCAAATCGCCCGAAAGTGTTTGCAGTTTGAAAACACGCTCCTTCGGGTCGTCGGGAATCGTGACATAGCGAGGGTCTGCGATTTGCCTCGCGTACTCGCGAGCGGTCGGCGTGTAGTCCTTCGCTACGGCAATGATGATCACCGGCAGCTTGTGCGGTGTCGTCTCCCCGTCGTTCTGGTCGTAGCGGTTGTACTTGGCGATCATCTCATCCGCTGCGTCCACCATGCGCGCGGGCGCAAGGAATACCGAGCGCGAAAAGCCGCGCCGCGTGTACTCCAGCATCTGCCTTGTCGTAGGCGTGATGTCGTCATAAAAGCGGTGCAGAAAGTGGCCTACGGCGGTTTTGACGGGTTCAAACATTCAGCATCCCCTTTAGCGGAACAGGCGGCGCAAAATCGGAACGTCTTTTGTGAGATTCACGTCATCCATGCTCCCGCTCGTTTCCATGCGGATTTTTGCGGAGTCGAAAACGGCCATATCGCGGCGCATACGGGCGGTCGCGGCGGGTGAAATCACAACCGGAGCGGTGGCCTTGATTTTTGCCAGGGCATCCGTGAGCGCCTTTTCCTTTTCCTTGAGGGACCGGCTCAACTCTTCATTCTCCTCGCGCAAGCTGTCAATCGTGACGCGCGCAGCCTCGCGCTCGGTCGTTACCGCGTCGAGGATTTTGAGCATCCCTCGCATTTGTTCGGCGCGGATTGCAAGGTCGATCTCTTCAGCCGTGACCCCTTCGCACTCGCGCAGGGAGTCCATTGTGTAGCCGCGATTTGTGGTGTAGTTCGGCTCTAGGACATAATCGAAACCGTAAAACTCGGGATTTCCCTGGTAGGCATTGCCGATTACGCTCGAAAAGCCGCCGACGTGAGACTGATAGAGCTTGAGCGCGCAATTGCCGCTGTCGTTGTCAAGGAACTGCGCTTGATGCTCGACAGTCCCATCCGGATAGGCGCGCAAAAGAGTCGTGACAAGGGCAGGCTCGACAAAAGCGGGCTTGCCCTGTTCCAAGCCTCCCTCGGATGGGTTGAGGCCGTACTTCAGGCGAACCCAATGCCCGTAATAGCCCAGCATATCCCTGTTTTTGACTTTTTCCTGACAGGCGGGCGAATTGATGGCCCTGACAATTGCGGGGATGTCAAAATTGCGGTCCTTGCCGCGATACTGACGGCCTCTTTCGGCCAGCGAATACTTGATGACTGAGGTCTTTTCCATTTTTCAAAAGCCCAAAAAGACAGTTCACATGATTATGCGGTCGGGGTGTCGCTTGCCCGCGTCCTAAATTCCTGCAAAGAGTTCTTCAGCCCGCGCCAAAGCGTCAACTTCGGCGTTTCGCTTCACCTGCGCAGCCTCGCCGGCGCTCACATAGGTCGCGTTTTCGAGAAAGGCAAAAGCCAGGGCATCAATCAAGTCAGGTGAATGGATGCCCTGCTTGCGCATATTCTCTTTTGATTCCATGACATACCTGAGACTGCCAGCCTCCGCGAAGTGGTAGGGCAGGCGCGTCGCCTCATCAATGAGCTGTTCGCGCGTTCGCCGGTCCATCGGCGCGCTGATTGTCACGCGGCCTTGCCGTACTGCATCCCTGAACCGGACCATTGCGCAGGCGCGCTGGTTGAAAAAGCGGTCGCGGTATTCATTCCTAAAGCACTTGCCGCCCCAATTGATGCGGTGAACCGGCTGCCCACTCCTTTCGATCAGCTTGCAGACAGTCGCGCCCGCGCCGCCAGCATCCACCATGAGCGTTGCATTTGTGTGCTTGGCCGTTATGTCAACCAAGTCCCCGCCCAGGTCAATCTCGTTTTTCTGGTTAGAACAGACAGGCAGGGCGAAGTAGTCCACGCGCCGCGCGTCAGGCCCCTGATCGGCATAGCCCACAACGCGGGCCACCCACACAACGGACTTGTCGCGGAACTCACCCAGGGCCACATCGGACAGAACCATGTAGCCAAATTCCTCGTCGTCCTGGATGATCTGGCGGGGGACAAAGCATTGTTCTATGTCGGGGCGGGTCAAAAGGACAGTCGAGCTATCCTGCGCGAACAGGCCAAGGACGCGAATCTGGTACTCCACGCTGTCCCGCCCGCCGCACTCATTTTCTCTGTCCTTCAGCCAGCCCGTTCGGACAAACGGGGAGCGCTCAGAATTGAACCTCAGGGGCAGCCATGAGCCGCCGTTTTTGATTGCCAGCGAATGATGCGAGTCATAAAAGCGTCCAGCCGTGCGCACACCCTGGGATGCCATGAGCGTGCGATTGCCGGCCTGAGTCTGTGTGCCGTCGATCACGTCAAAGTGCTCATCCGGAACGCCCGCCGCCTCATCAACGATTATCAATTGCCAATAGCGGTGCTTACCGGCAATGCTGACGGCCTCGCCCTTTTTCATGGCTACTTGCGAAATGAACCATTGCGAATCAAAGCCCTTGACATAGACCTTTGTTTTCGTGATCTCGTAGAAGTCATTGAGCCATGCGCAGGGGCCGTTTGCAATGGCAATGCGCGTGTCCTGCATTTCCTTCCAGACACCATCGGCAACCTGCTGAATGACCGGCGCGCCGATATACGTATTTGATCCTATCTCTGTTTTTCCGTCATATAGGGCAGTCGGAAAGCATAAAAGATGCCAAAGCGCAATGCGCGCGAATGACGCGGTTTTTCCTGTGCCTGTGCCGGATACAACGGATATTTTCGCGCCCTTGACGGCGATTTCCTGAAAAAGCCGTTTTTGATCCATACTCATCTTAAAGCCCGTAACCTCTAGGGCGAATGAATACGGATCATTCCTGTACCTCTCGACAAAGGCCGGGTATCGGGGATCGTCAATGATCGTCAGCACATTCTTTTGCTGCGCCATTTACTCCCCTCCTACGACATCGACAATGCCCCGCTCCTTCAGGATTCGCGCCTGCAACTCATCGGCCTCGCTTTCGAGCTTTTGATGCAACAGATTCAGCTCATTGATCGCAATGTTGTTGATGACAGTCTTTTCTTCCTTGTCCTTGTAGAAGCCGAAAATCTTTGCCAAAACGTCAAGTGCCTTGTCCTTTGACATCGTATTGACGCGGATTGCGCCTGACTCGGTTTCCTCAATCCCCTGAATGGCCGCCCTTTCCAGGGGCGTGAGCTTGCGCAGGTCGTCGTAGAAGGTGCGCAGAATCCCCTCTCCGTGACAGTTCGGGCAGTCGGGGTTAATGTCCTTTCGGGGGTCGTACCATTCGCCAGCGTAGCCCTCATACTCGCCAATGTCGCGGTCAGGGTCGGCGGCCAGCAGCTCATTGCGGCGCTGCTCCCATTTTTCACGCTTCATCTCATCCTCTGCCTGGGTGATCTGTCGCTTGCCGTCGGTGGAATGGCAGAAACGGCAACAGACGCGCTCGGCGCGCAGATACTTTGAATGATCGAACCTAAGAGCAGCCACGGCCTGCACAATGACGTTTTCGGGGGCAAAATCGAGCGTCCGGGCAACGGCAAAGGAATACTCTCGCCACGCAGTCGCAATCGCGGGCAAGGTGGACCAATAATGCCCCGTCGTGTATGGCACTTCAGCCATCGTCGAGGCGCTTTTGATCGAGCCGGTTTCCAGCAACGCGCGCGCGAAGATTGCCTGCTTTGCGTTTGCGAAGTTTGCCGGCAGAAAATCGGCGGGCGTAATGCTGATTTTCAGCGGTTCGGCGGTGATTTCGTTCGCGTTTGTCGCTGGTTTCTGAGTCATCAAAGTTTCGGGCGAAAGTTTCTCTGGTTTCGCTTTTTTTCGAGAAACTTTCTTGCGGGAAACTTTCTCCGCAAGTTTTCGGGAAACTTTCGTGCTCTTCTTTTCCGCGTGCTTGACCATCAATTCCTCAGGCACTTTAGCCCATCCGTCACGCAGACAAGCCTTGCGGATAGCGGGCGCGCTCACCTGTAGGCCGCACTCTTCAGCGAGCCAGGTAAAGCCCTTTCGTGGGTCCCTTTCCCAGGTTGCGCGCAGGGATGCCCATTGCCCCTCAGTCAGCCTTGCCATCCTTGCCCTCGCCCTTCTTTCGGTCAGGATCGAAAAGAATTTCAAGTTGCGGAGTGCCACGGCTTGCGGTCAGGCACTCGCCCCGGAAACGCTTGACCTGTTCAACGGCATGATCGGTGCTTGCGGTGAGTTCACCGACGGCCTTGTACAGGCGCGCTCCGCCGCGCAGCTCGTCGAATTTGTTTAGGTTGCGGAAAACGCGAAAGGCCTCTTTGAGTTCATCTACGTCTGAGGCGATCTTTTTGATTGATGATTCCTGTTGATCCTGGCGCTTGCAGAAAATGGCAAACACGCCCATGTCCCGGACGCGCTGGGCCTGCCACTCATCGTAGAGCCAGGACGCGACCGAGCGCTCATTGCTGATCCGGATAGAGCGCTCGAATGAGTTAGTGAGGCCAAGCAGAAAATCGGTAGAGACTTGGTAAACCTCGGACGCGCGCACGATCAGCCAGATCGGAACGGAATTGCTGTTTGTCGCGTTTTCGACTTTCGACAATTTGCTCCCGTTCGCGTAATGCAGGCGCGCCGCCGCGACCTGTTGCGACAGGTTGCAAAGTTCGCGCGCCTTTTTCATGCGCTCGCCTATGAGCCTCACCAGCTCTGAGTGTCTTGATGCCATTTCGCCCGCCTTGCCTTTTCCCAATCATCCCGACACTCAGGGCAGCACCAGCGCGCGCCCTTTTGCGTCGGTTCACCGCAATTCAGGCAAAAGCGAACGAAAGGGAGCTTTTCGCTTGCCTGGGAACGGACCACCCGAATTTGAGCGGTCAGTTCCATTTCAATGTGTTTCTCTGCGCGGTCTAGGTCATCCATTTTCAAACCTCGGAAAAATACTTAGGCAGATATGAATTTTTCTGCCTCGGAAACACCTAGAACGCCTCGTATTTCCACCCGCCCCCGGCTTTTTTGGGAACGGGAAAAACGACAATCAGCGGAATGGGCTGAATGTCGCTCGCAACTTTGACCTTGACTTTTGCATCGTCCAAAAAGAGCGCGGGATTCGCCTTGACCTCGTGAAACGCCAAAGAGTCATCCGGGTACTGAACGAGAAAGTCAGGCGTATAGCTGCACCGGTTCGCTGCAACCTTGACCGAATACGGCTCAAACCAAAAGTCTTTGATCTCTCCAGCCGCCTTGAGAATCCTGAGGTGCGCCGCATAGGCCGCCTCTGTTTTGTTCATCTGTCCCGCCTGCAAGCGGCCTGCGCGCGCGAACGCGCTCTTTCTGAGCTGCATGGCCTAGTACCTCGGACTTGCTTTGCTCACGCC
>Ga0310690_10002760_pt1 | contig 27806 bp, 21 predicted proteins | sample AusTroGonzalo_MG_2_FD_207661 | JGI IMG/M metagenome (GOLD analysis project Ga0310690, IMG submission 207661) | Bovine rumen microbial communities from tropical cattle in Woodstock, Queensland, Australia - Gonzalo_04 (v2) (version 2) | ecosystem: Host-associated > Mammals > Digestive system >...
CCGCAGATCCGCCATACGCTGACCGAGCTGCTGGTGGAGAACGGCATCAACGAATACGCCTGCTCCGAAACCCAGAAGTACGGCCATGTGACCTATTTCTGGAACGGCAACCGCAGCGAAAAGTTCTCCGAGGAACTGGAAACCTGGCAGGAAGTTCCCTCCGACGTCCGTTCCTTCGATGAATGCCCCTGGATGAAGGGCACCGAAATCACCGACCTGGTGATCGCGGCGATCGAAAGCGGCAAGTACGGCTTCATCCGCTGCAACTTCCCCAACGGCGACATGGTGGGCCATACCGGCAACCTGTACGCCACGGAGATCGCGGTGGAAACCGTGGACCTGTGCCTGACCCGGATCCTGAAGGCCTGCGACGAGCACGGCTGCATCCTGGTGGTTACCGCCGACCACGGCAACTCCGACCAGATGCTGGAAAAGAACAAAAAGGGCGTCGTTTCCGTACGCACCGCCCACAGCCTGCGCCCCGTTCCCTTCATCATCCATGACAAGGACGCGCGCCACGAGATGGACACCGAAAGCCCCTTCGGCCTGGCCAACGTGGCCCCCACCGTGGTGGAGCTGCTGGGCCTCAAGCCCTACGACTGCTGGGAAAAGTCCATGCTGAAATAAGATCCCTGAGCCGGACCGCCGCAGGTCCGGCTTTTTTCGACTGAAAAGATCGGAGGCTGCCATGAATACCATTCCTGTCACCGCATCCAACCCCCGCCTGCGCCTGCTGGGCCGGACGGATCTTACCCGTACCCCCGTGGCGCTGGACTGGACCGGCTCCGGCCTGGAATGCGCCTTCCACGGGTCGGACCTGTGGGCGGAGCTGGAAGCGCCCGCCTTCTCCCCGATTATGTGGATGATCGTACTGGCGGACGGAAAGCCCGTTGCCCGCTTCCCCGTGGAGCCGGGCATCCGGTTCTATCCCCTGGTACTGGGGATGGAGGGCGCCAACACACGGACCGTCACCTTGATGAAGGAAACCCAGTGCATGCCCGGCAGCCCGGAAGCCACCGTCCTCCTGCACTCCCTGCGGATGAAGGGCGAACTGGAGGAACTGCCGGAGCATAAGCTGAAGATCGAGTTCGTCGGGGACAGCCTGACCTCCGGCGAAGGCTCCCTGGCGCCCTGCAACAACGATGAATGGATCACCATGTGGTTTTCCGCCCGGGGCAACTACTCCTGGGAAGCCTGCAGCATCCTCGACGCCGAGCGGCGGATCCTCTCCCAGAGCGGATGGGGCGTCTGCTGGGACTGGGAGCATAACCCGGAGCATACGCTGAGCGCCCACTACGAAGAGATCGCCGGCGTGCTGCAGGGGCCGGCGGCGGAAGCGCGCGGCTGCACAAAGCCCTATGACTTCAGCGCCTGGCAGCCGGATATCGTCTGCATCCGCCTGCTGACGAACGACCACGGCGGCATGGAGCAGCAGAAAAGCTTCGACCGGGACCGTGACACGGTGGTGGCCGGCGCCCTCGCCTTCCTGAAGACCGTACGGAAGAACAACCCGGGGGCGAAGATCGTCTGGATCCTCCCGGCGACGGACTGCCATCCGGAGCTGGCCCGGGAGGCGGTGGAAAAAGCCCGGGCGGAAGGAATGAAAGACCTTTTCACCTGTGCGCTGCCGGACTACGGAAAGGAAGAAGACCTGGGCGCCCGGTGGCACCCGAACGCGGAATACAACCGGCGGGCCGGCCGGATCCTGGCGGATTTCCTGCGGGAAAATGTACTGTGACTTGTTCTTTTGGTGCCTTTCCGGCAAATCGGCGCCCGTCCTTATTGACGGGCGTTTTTGAACAACCTATAATACATTCATTATCATCTTGAAGGAGGCGGAATGCCATGGCCAAGCTGACCATTGACCGGGAGACCTGCAAAGGCTGCGGTCTGTGTGCCGAAGTTTGTCCCAAACATCTGCTGGCCCTGAGCCGGGAGATTAACGCCAAGGGTTATCACCCCATCGGAATTGAAGACCAGGAATCCTGCATCGGCTGCGCCTTTTGCGCCCGGATGTGCCCGGATGCCGTGATTAAGGTTGAAAAGTAAGGAGGAAGCGTATCCATGGGTCAGAAAATGCTCATGAAGGGGAACGAGGCAATCGCCGAAGCCGCCATCCAGGCCGGATGCCGCTTCTTCTTCGGTTACCCCATCACCCCCCAGAACCAGATTCCCGAGTACATGTCCAAGCGGCTGCCGAAAATTGAGGGCGGCTGTTTCCTGCAGGCGGAGAGCGAAGTCGCCGCCATCAACATGGTCTACGGCGCTGCCGGCGCCGGCGCCCGAGTCATGACCTCCTCCTCCAGCCCGGGAATTTCCCTGAAGCAGGAAGGCATCAGCTATATCGTCGGCGCGGAACTGCCCTGCGTCATCGTGAACATGGTGCGCGGCGGCCCCGGCCTCGGTTCCATCCAGCCCGCCCAGAGCGACTACTACCAGTCCACCCGCGGCGGCGGCCACGGCGACTACCGCATGCTGGTGCTGGCCCCCTCCTCCGTGCAGGAAGCGGTGGAGCTGACCCAGGAAGCCTTCGACCTGGCGGACAAGTACCGCAACCCCGTGCTGATCATGGGCGACGGCCTGATCGGCCAGATGATGGAGCCGGTGGAAATGCCCGAGCATAAAGACCGGACCGATCTCCCGCCCAAGACCTGGGCCGCCACCGGCTGGAAGCCCGGCTGCGGCAGGGACCGCGCGGTGATCAACTCCCTCTACATCGATCCCTCCGTGCTGGAAAAGCATGTGAATCACCTGTATGAGAAGTATGCCGTCATGGAGCAGACCGAATGCCGCTGGCAGGAGGAAATGACCGAGGACGCCGATTACGTCATCGTCGCCTACGGCACCACCGCCCGCATCGCCCGCAGCGCCATGCGCAAGCTGCGCGCCGAAGGCATCAAAACCGGCCTGATCCGGCCCATCACCCTGTGGCCCTTCCCCAACGCCCCCATCGCGAAGGCCGCGGAGCACGCGAAAGCCTTCCTGACCGTGGAAATGTCCATGGGCCAGATGGTGGACGACGTGAAGCTGGCGGTGGACGGCAAAAAGCCCGTTCACTTCTTCGGCCGCACCGGCGGTATCGTGCCCACCGTCCGTGAAATCATCACCCAGGTGGAAAACCTTGCAAAGGAGGGGAAATAAGCAATGGCTGTTGTATATGAAAAAACAAAGCTGCTGACCGACAAGCCCCTGCACTACTGCCCCGGCTGCACCCACGGCATTATCCACCGCCTGGTGGCGGAATCCATTGATGAGCTCGGCGTTCAGGAAAAGACCATCGGCATCGCGCCGGTCGGCTGCGCCGTTTTCGCCTACGACTATTTCAACTGTGACATGATGGAAGCGGCCCACGGCCGTGCTCCGGCGGTTGCCACCGGCTGCAAGCGGGTGAACCCGGACAATATCGTCTTCACCTACCAGGGCGACGGCGACCTGGCCTCCATCGGCGCCGCGGAAATCACCCACGCCGCCACCCGGGGCGAGAACATCACCGTCATCTTCGTGAACAACGCGATCTACGGCATGACCGGCGGCCAGATGGCGCCCACCACCCTGCCGGGCCAGGTGACCACCACCTCCCCCTACGGCCGGGATCCGAAACTGTGCGGCTATCCGATCCGCGTGAGCGAAATGCTCGCGACGCTGGACGGCCCCGCCTACATCGCCCGGGTCTCCGTCCACGACGTGAAGCACATCATGGACGCGAAGAAGTGCATTAAGAAGGCCTTCGAGACCCAGATCAACAAGAAGGGATTCTCCCTGATCGAAGTGCTTTCCGCCTGTCCCACCAACTGGGGCATGACGCCGCAGGAAGCGCTCAAGTGGCTGGAAACGAACATGATTCCCCAGTATCCGCTGGGCGTGAAAAAGGAGGTTGAGTAATCCATGGAAGCTCAATTCCTGATTGCCGGTTTCGGCGGGCAGGGCGTGCTGCTGATCGGCCAGCTGCTGGCCAAGGCCGCCATGCATGAGGGCATGAACGTGTCCTGGATGCCTTCCTACGGTCCGGAAATGCGCGGCGGCGAAGCCAACTGCGCCGTAGTCATCTCCGACGAGCCCATCGGTTCCCCCCTGGTGACGGAAATCCCGATCGCCGTGATTATGAACAAGCCCAGCATGATCAAGTTCACCCCCGCCATGGAAAAGGGCGGCATCATGCTGTACAACTCCTCCCTGATTGATATCACCCCCGACCGGGACGATATCACCGCCATCCCGGTGGACTGCAACGGCATCGCCGAAGAGCTGGGCAACGCCCGCACCGCCAACATGGTCATGCTCGGCGCGATCCTGAAAAAGACCGGCGTGGTCACCATCGATTCCGCGATGGAAGCCCTGAAGGCCACCTTCGGCCCGAAGAAGGAGCACCTGCTTCCCATCAACCGCCAGGCGATGGAAAGAGGCGCCGCCGCTGTCGGCTGATTTTCCCGGAACAGAAACCTCCCCGGACCCTGCGGTCCGGGGAGGTTTTTTGTCCTCCGGGATTCTTACTTGATGTATTCGATGGCGCTTTCCGCCGCGATGCGGCCGAAGATGACGATATCCGCCACCGCGTTGCCGCCCAGGCGGTTGCCGCCGTGGACGCCGCCGGTCACCTCACCCGCCGCGAACAGGCCGGGGATGGCCTTGCCTTCGGTATTGATGACCTGCGCGGAAGTGTCGATCTTCACGCCGCCCATGGTGTGGTGGATACCTGGGGCAATCTTGATGGCGTAGTACGGGGGCGTGGTCAGGTCCGCGTCCATGCCGGTGGTGCGGCCGAAGTCCGGATCCCGCTGGTCCTTCACATAGCCGTTCCAGTCGTTCAGCGTCTTCGCCAGGGTGGCCGGATCAATCTCCAGGAGTTCCGCCAGGCCCTCGATGGTGTCCGCCTGCACGGTGATGCCGGACTTCACGTACTTCTCCGTAGCCTTCAGGTGGTCCCGCAGGTTCTGGTCGAAGATGATCCAGGCGTACTGGCCTTCCTGCTCCAGCTCGGCGGCGGAAACCGCGTCACGGGTCAGCAGCTCGTTGGTGAAACGCACGCCGCCCTGGTTCACCAGGATCGCGCCGTCGCCGCGGACGGATTCGGTGATCAGGATCGAGGTGGTCTGCTCCACGGTCGGGTGCAGCTGGATCTGCTCAATATCCTCCAGGTCCGCGCCCAGCTTCTGCGCCATGACGATACCGTCGCCGGTGGCGCCGGGAGCATTGGTGGTAACGGTGCCCTTCAGGTCCGGGCGGTACTGGGTATACATTTCCTCATTGGCGCCGAAACCGCCGGTGGCCAGGATGACCGCCTTGCAGTTGAAGGTATAGACCGTGTCCTTGCTTTCCGCCTTCACGCCGCAGATTTTGCCTTCCGCGTCGGTCAGCAGTTCGGTGGCGGCGGTGTTGTACAGGGTTTCCACCCCCAGCTCCTCCAGCTTGGCGGAGAAGTGCTCCACCAGGTAGCCGCCGACGCCGGAGCCGTCCTCCGGCGCGTGGATCCGGTTGACGGAAGCGCCGCCGGAATAGGAAATCTTCGGCAGGGAGGCGCCGATGGTATCGAGCCAATCAATGGCGCCCGCGGATTCGTTGGCCATGACGGCAACGAGCTCGGGATCGTTCAGGGCATGGCCGCCCTTCATGGTGTCGGCAGCGAAGAGCGCTTTGGAATCCTCGATACCCTGTTCCTTCTGGTAATGGGTTTCCGCCGCGTTCATACCGCCGGTGGCCTTGGTGGTGTTGCCACCGGAATAAGGCATTTTCTCCAGCAGGACGAAGTTCTTCCCCGCCTGGTGGAGCATGATGGCCGCGGTCATTCCGGCGCCGCCGGCGCCGATCACGACCACTTCGGTATCCACGGTCTTTTCCGCTTTGGGGCCGTTATTGCCGGTATCTTTCCGGTTCGCGTCCAGGACGCTGATATCCGCGCCGGCTTCTTCCAGCGCTTTCGTGGCAGCCTTGATGATAGCGTTACTGGTGACGGTGGCGCCGCTCACCGTATCCACATTCGGGGTCTGGGCCAGCAGGATATCCTTCGCCAGCTGCTCCGCCGCCACGCCGCCCAGGGTCTCTGTCTCACCCTTGGCGTAGACCCGGACCGCCAGGATCCGGCTGGCGCTGACGGTGATCTGCACCTTCACCGGAACGAAAATGCCCTGTTCCTCCGCCGTGTAGGTGCCGGGAACGAACAGGTCTTTGGCCGGCTCCTCCGCCAGGGCGGCGGACGTGAGGATCATCATCAGGGCGATGAACAGGCAAATCAGTTTTTTCATGGGATGCCTCCTTGTCTGTCGTTGGGGTTGATATAAGGTTTTTCCTTCTGCTTTCATTATACCGGAAGGATCCGGCCGGCGCAACCTTTTTTCTTTTGCGTCTACTGCACGCTGACCGCCGTAATGGTGAAGCACTTGCCGTTTTCCTTCACACGGATTTCCACCGTATGCTCCGCGGGCTCCGCGTCGTCGAGGACGAGCACGGGCTCACTCTGGCCCCATTTGCCGTCCCCGCCCTTCAGCGTCTTCTTCACCACGCCGTCCACCAGGACTTCCGCCGTGCCGAAGGTTGCCTCCTGGGAAGCTTTCCAGGCCACGATCACCTTGCGGAACACGCCGGTGATCTTCAGCGGGTCATTGCCGGAGAAGGCGTCGTGGTAGAAGTTCTGCCCGCAGACGCGGCCCACCGGTTTGTTCGAATAGGAATTAAGGTCCACCTTGTCAAAGCCGCCGCGCTCCACCGTGACGCCTTCAACCTCCCGGTCGCCGTAGACCGTCTTCAGGCCGATGAAATCCGTACCGTACACCGGCTTCACGGACAGGTCCACATCCGCCGGGGAAGCTTCCGCTTCGTCCGCCAGCTCCACGATCTTTGCCATGGCATCCGCCATCATCTGATGGCCGGCGGAATTGGGGTGATATTCATCCGCGAAGAAGGAGTCCTTCGGATAATCCTTGTCCAGGTGCGGGTAGATTCCGTCCTTTACGGATACCATCGGCAGGTCGTACCTCTCGCCGATTTTCTGCAGTTCCGCCTGCATGTTCCAGTTCCGCTTCGCCACGGAGAACAGCAGGATCACCGCGGGCGCGTTCGGCTGGGAAAGGACATCCTTCACCATGGATTCATAGCAGCGGAATCCGGTGACATCCTCCCAGTCGTTCACCGCGAACTCGATGACCACCAGGTCCGGCAGCCCGTCCGAATCCGCCTCCGGGATCCGCTCGAGGATATCCCGGCCGTAGCGCATATAGCCGAAGGTGGACGATGTGCCGCCGACGCCGGCGTTCACAAGGTAAATATTCTTCCCGCCGTCCGCGCCGTAGGTCTTCGCGAATTTCTTCGCGAACTGTTTCGCCCAGCACTCTTTGTAATCGGAAGCCAGAGCGCCTTCCGTGATGGATCCTCCCATCATGGCAAGGGTCAGTGTTTCGCCGGCCCGCGCCCGTTCAATCACTTTCTTAAGCCGGAGGTTGTTGCCTTGCGAGACCACACATTCCTGCAGCGCGTCCGCGTACCAGGCTTCCGTCCGGAAATCCGCCTGTTCACCCATTGCCGTACTCATTCCTCCCAGCAGCACGATCCCTGCCAGGACCGCCAGCCACTTCTTCAATATTTCTTTTCGCATATTTTCCGTTTCTCCTGTTCCAAAAAGGCGGAGACCGCCTGTTTCTTCAGTCTCCGCCTTCCGGATCTTTTATTTTCCCTGGATCCTGCCCAGGATTTCCGCCACCGCTTCCTTCACGGCGTCTGAAGAAACCGTCGCGCCGGTAACCGTGTCGATCTCCGCGCCCTGGCTTTCCACAATCTGCTTTGCCCAGGTTTCCCGGTTCTTATCCTTCACAAGGTCCGTCTGGCCTTCTTTGGCGTCGCACAGGACCCGGCAGCCCGTAATCTTTCCGTTCTGCGTACTGACAATCACCCGGATGACACTGAAGGGCGTTTCCTTTGCTGCCAGGTAGCCGCCGAAGGCCGCGGGCGCTTTGGCGGGTTCTTCCGCCGCGGGTGTTTCCGCCGGTTCAGCCGCCGGCTCCTCCGCCGGGGTTTCCGCTTCTTCCGCGGGCGTTTCCGCCGCGGTGCCTTCGCCGGCCATCAGGCCCTGGATCTCCGCAAAGGCTTCCTTCACGGCGTTGCCGGAAACCGTCACGCCGCTCACCGCGTCCATGTCCGCGTTCTGGTTCGCCGCAATGTATTCCGCCCAGGATTTTTTGATTTCATCCGTCAGCAGGTCGCTGCCTTCGCTCTTCGCTTCGGAAGTGATTTTGCAGTCGGTAATCTTTCCGCCCTTCGTGCTGACCGTCACCAGGATCGTGCTGAAGGGCGTTTCCTTCTCGGACAGGTAGCTGCCGTAGGACCCGTCGTCCGCTTCGCCGGCAGTTTCGGCGGGTTTCTCTTCCGCGGGCTTCTCTTCGGCGGGTTTCTCTTCCGCGGGTTTCGCTTCCGCTTCCCCGCTCTCCGCGGCCATCAGCCCCCGGATCTCCGCAAAGGCTTCCTTTATGGCGTTGCTCGAAACCGTTACGCCGCTCACCGCGTCCATGTCCGCGTTCTGGTTCGCCGCAATGTATTCCGCCCAGGATTTTTTGATTTCATCCGTCAGCAGGTCGCTGCCTTCGCTCTTCGCTTCGGAAGTGATTTTGCAGTCGATAATCTTTCCGCCCTTCGTGCTGACCGTCACCAGGATTGTGCTGAAGGGCGTTTCCTTCTCGGACAGGTAGCTGCCGTAGGACCCGTCGTCCGCTTTGCCGGCAGTTTCCGCGGGCTCCTCTTCCGCGGGTTTCTCCTCCGCGATTTCCTCCGCCGCGAAGGTGCTGTTGATTGCCTTCAGCGCGGCATTGGACGTCACCGTCGCACCGGAAAGCGCTTCAATCCCGTTCTCCCCGAAGGTGAAGGGGCCGGTCTTGCCGATGAACTGGTCCGTGAACGTCGCCTCGGAGGCGCGCTTGCCCAGGCCTTCGGTTTCATCCGGGGTATCGATGGCCAGGGTTTTGATCTTCTGCTCCCCGTCCATCTCGATATGAACGGTCACCTGGCCGCCGAAGCCCTGCTCCGAGGCCATTGCCGCCATTTTGAAATCATCCGTTTTCTCCGCCGGGGCTTCCGTTTCCGCGGGGTTCTCTTCCGCCGTTTCCTGCGCTCCGTAGGTCCTGTTGAGGGCCGTCAGCGCGGCATTGGAAGTCACCGTAGCGCCGCTGACCGCTTCAATCCCGTTCTCCCCGAAGGTGAAGGGACCGGTCTTGCCGATGAACTGGTCCGTGAACGCCGCCTCGGAAACGCGCTTGCCCAGGCCTTCGGTTTCGTCCGGGGTCTCGATGGTCAGGGCCTCAACCTTCTGGTTCTCGTCCGTCTGGACCCGGATGGTTACGATACCGCCGAAGCCCTTTTCCGAGGCCATCGCCGACATTTTGAAACCATCCGGCTCTTCCGCGGGAGCTTCCGTTTCCGCGGGTTTTTCTTCCGCAGTCTTTTCCTCGGCGGGCTTTGCTTCCGCTGTCTCCGCCGCGGGCTTTTCCCCGGTGACCAGGCCGTTGATGGCCTTCAGGGCGGCGTTGGAAGTCACTGTCGCGCCGGAAAGCGCTTCAATGCCGTCCTCCCCGAAGGTGAAGGGTCCTTCCTTGCCGATAAACTGGTCCGTAAACTCCTTGTCGGAGGCACGCTTTCCCAGGCCCTCGGTTTCATCCGGGGTATCGATGGACAGGCTCTTGACCTTCCTGCCGTCCAGTTCAAGATGGACGGTCACGTCACCGCCGAAGCCCTTCTCCGAAGCCGATACGGCGTTCTCATTCACGCCGAGCTGGTAGGTCATGGCTTTCCCGCCGATGATTCCCGTCAGGAACAGCACCGCGACGGCCACCGCAACCAGGCTCAGGCCGATCCGGGCCCACTGTTTTCTCTTGAATTCGTTCATTTTCTTTCCACCTTTCGACTCACACCGGGGTGGTAATGACTTTCACAGGGCACTTGGCCGCGCACTTGCCGCACAGCGTGCACTTTTCGGGATTGACCCGGGCCAGGGTTCCGTCAAACTCGATTGCTTCAAACTCGCACTGCTTCGCACACAGGCCGCAGCCGATGCAGCCGGCGGAGCAGACTTTCTTCACCAGCGGGCCCTTGTCCCGGTTGGAGCACTGCACCCGGACGATCCGGCTTTCCGGAATCAGGGAGATCAGTCCCCGGGGGCAGGCCTTCACGCACAGGCCGCAGCTGACGCAGCGGTTCCGGTTGACGACGGCCACGCCGTTCTGCACGGAAATGGCCTGTTCCGGGCAGACCTCGGCACAGCTTCCGAAGCCGAGGCAGCCGTAATTGCAGTCCGTCACATTGATGCCGGAGAGCACAGCCGCGCGGCAGTCCTGCACGCCGACGTAATTGCCCTGGTTCTTTGTCACGTCGCAGGTGCCCTTGCAGGCGACGAAAGCGGTTTTCCGCTCCAGCGCGCCGGCGGAAACACCCATGATATCGCCGATGGCCTGCGCGGCGGCAGCCCCGCCCACCGGGCAGGCGTTCACCGGGGCTTCCCCTTTGGCGATGGCCCCGGCCAGCGCGTCGCAGCCCGCGAATCCGCAGGCGCCGCAGTTGTTGCCGGGCAGTTTTTCGCGTACAGCAACTTCACGTTCGTCGATTTTCACGGCAAACTTCTTGCCGGTAATCACCAGGCCGATGGCCACCAGCAGCGCGATCGCCGCGATGACAAGGGTTGTAATCCAGATAATATCCATCCTTCAGCCCCCCTTCTCACAGCTGCAGGCCGCCGAAGCCCATGAAAGCGATGGACATCAGGGCGGCGGCGATCATGACAATGGGCGCTCCGCGCAGCGGGGCGGGAAGATCCTTTTCATTGATCCGGCTGCGGATACCCGCCAGCAGGACAATCGCGACCGTATAGCCCACAGCCGTTCCGAATCCGCTGGCCACGCATTCGGCGAAGTTGTATCCCTCCTGCACATTGGTCAGGGCCACGCCCAGCACCGCGCAGTTGGTGGTGATCAGGGGCAGGTAGATGCCCAGCGCCTTGTACACCGAAGGGGATTTCTTCTTCAGGAACATTTCAACGATCTGCACCAGGGCGGCGATGACCAGGATGAAGATGATGGTCTTCATGAAGTCCATCCCCAGGGGCTTGAGCACGTAATCATACAGCAGGCTCGCCACAGCGGACGCGATGGTGATGACGAAGATGACGGCGGCGCCCAGGCTGGCGGAAGCCTTCATCTGCTTGCTGACGCCCAGGAAAGAGCAGATGCCCAGGAACTGATTCAGCACGACGTTGTTGATCAGCGCGCCGGCGATGATGATCATAATCAGGCTCTTCATTTGGCGGCCCCTCCTTCCTCAGCGGCTCCGGCTTCCTTTTTTTCTGCATTTTCAGCTTTTCCGGCTTTTTCAGCGGGCTGCTTCGTTTCGCAGTTCGCGGCTGTAGCGCACAGCGAGCAGTTGCCGTCGCATCCGCTTTCCACCAGCTTGCGCTGGCGGGTCTTGATACCGATAGCGTTCATGATCGCGATGATCAGTGCGAAGATCAGGAACGCTCCCGGAGGCTGGATGAAAATGGTCATCCCGAAGCCTTCCGGCAGGATCTGGGCCCCGAAGACTTTACCGGTTCCCAGCAGTTCCCGCAGCGCGCCGGCCAGGGTCAGCGCCACGGTGAAGCCCAGGCCCATGCCGATGCCGTCCATCACGGAGAGCAGCGGCGTATGTTTGTTGGCGTAGGCTTCCGCCCGGCCGAGGATGATGCAGTTCACGACGATGAGGGGAATATAGATGCCGAGGTTCTTGTACAGGTCCGGCAGGTAGGCTTTAATCAGCAGCTCCGTCACGGTCACGAGGCTGGCCACGATGACGATGTAGGCGGGCAGCCGGACCTGGTCCGGAATGACTTTCCGCAGGATACTGATCACCAGGTTGCTCAGCACCAGGACGGCCAGGGTACTCAGGCCCATGCCGATACCGTTCGCCGCCTGGGTGGAAACCGCCAGCGCCGGGCACATGCCCAGCATCAGCACCAGGACGGGGTTCTCCTTGATCAGGCCGTTCCAGAGGCGTTCAACATACTTTTTCACGGTCAGTTGCCTCCTTTCAGTACCGTACGGAAGAATTCAAGTCCGGCGTTCACCGCGCCGGTCACAGCGTTGGAAGTAACGGAAGCGCCGGAGATCGCGCTGATCTCGTTATCCGCGGAGGCGGCGCCCTTCACCAGGGTCAGCGTACCGCTCTTGCCGGCGAACTGGTCCTTGAAGGCCGGTTCCGTTGCCTTCATGCCCAGGCCGGCCGTTTCGCTGATTTCCGTAAAGGCGATATCGACGACCTCGCCTTCCGGCGTGAGGCCGAGGGCCATGACGATATTCCCGCCGAAGCCCTTGGCGGTGATGCTCAGCGCGTAGCCGAGCACCTTGCCGTCGCCGTCCTTTCCGACGTAGCAGGCGTTGATATGGGCGCTGCCCTGGTCAATGCCGTCGTCCCCGAGGAGATCCGCGGTTTCCTCCGCGATCTTCAGGGATTTCGCGCCGGGGATCACTGAGGTATAGGCCGCGGCGGCCTCCAGCATCGCCTGCTCCTCAATGGTGTCCTTCGTGACGAAGAAGACGCCGCTGAGCGCCAGGCCGGCGATGACCGCGATGATCGTCAGGGCGATCACGGGCTTCGGGATGCGGAAGGGCTCCCGCTTCACGCGGCGGGTCCGCCCAATCTTCCGGTAGGCCAGGGGTTTCTGGACGATATAGGTGTCGATCAGGGGCGTGCAGACGTTGCCGATAATGATCGCGTAGCTGAAGGAGTCCGCCGTGTTGCCCCACAGGCGGAAGATACCGCCCAGCACGCCGATCAGGCAGCCGTAGATGAACTGGCCCAGGCGGCTCACCGGGCTGGTGACGTAGTCCGTCGCCATGAAGAAGGCGCCCATCACCACGCCGCCGCCGCACAGGTGCGCCAGCAGGAAGCGGGGGTTGAAGCCTTCCCCGCCGAACAGGCCGATCAGCAGGGTAAAGCCGATCAGCACCGAGAAGCAGATCTGGCCGTGGATAATATCCAGACTCCACAGCAGCAGGCCGCCGATGAGCAGCGCCAGGATGGAGCTGCCGATAACGCCGTCCGCCGTGCCGAGGAACATCTTCGTAATATCGACCTGTTCAAAGGCCTTCAGGGCGCCCATGGGCGTGGCCGACGCGACGGCGTCGATGGAAGGCTTGATGGTCATGGCGTTGGCGAAGGAGATCAGCAGGAAGCACCGGGCCGCCAGCGCCGGGTTGATGAAGTTCTTGCCCAGGCCGCCGAAGCAGCCCTTGCAGACCACAATGGCGAACACCGAACCGATAACCGGGAGATACAGGGGCGTCTTCGGCCCCAGGCTCAGCCCCAGCAGCAGGCCGGTCACCACCGCGCTGCCGTCCCAGATCGTACTGGGCTTATGGCAGACCTTGTCGAACACCCATTCGGAAGCCACCGCGGAGACGATCGCCAGGGCGATGATTCCGAAGGCCTGCCACCCGTGCACAAGGATGCCCACCACCGTTGCCGGCAACAGGCTCAGCACCACCATGCGCATGATATACGGGGTCGTCCACCGGTCCCTTGTATGCGGGGACGAAGAGAGATTCAGCACACCGTTCACTTCTGACCAGCTCCTTCCCGCTTTTTCTTCTCCTGGATTTCGGCCTTCGCCTGTTTGAAGGTCTGCATCAGCGGACGCTTCGCGGGGCAGGCCACCGTGCAGCTGCCGCACTGGATGCATTCAAGGCCATAAAGCTTTTTCTCATACCGCTCCAGGTTGCCGGCGATGGCGGCGTCCGCCATCAGCTGGGGCATCAGCCCCACCGGGCACACCGTGGTGCAGCGGCCGCAGTGGAGGCAGGCAGTCATCTGCTTTTCCGCCATGAGCACCGGATCCTCCGCCAGGAGGGTGAGTCCGTTGTTCTGCTTCTGGATCGGAACGTCAAGGCTGCCCATGGCGATTCCCATCATCGGGCCGCCGGCCAGCGCCTTGACGGCCGTCTTCCCGGGCTTCACGCCGCCGCAGGCCTCCAGCAGCTCCGCGTAGCTCGTGCCGACGCGGACGATAAAGTTGGACGGTTCAAGCACCGCCTCGCCCGTCAGGGTGAAGCACTGGCGGAAGAGGGGCTCATGATACAGCACCGCCCGCTGGATCGCGAAGAGGGTGCCCACGTTCTGCACGATGCAGCCCACGTCCGCCGGCAGCTTGCTGATCGGGAAATCGATGCCCGTCACCGCCTGGATCAGGCTGCGCTCGCCTCCCTGGGGATACTTGGTGATCATCGTGCGGACGGCGATCCGCTGTTTCCCGGAGGCCGCGATCTCCATGGCGTGGATCGCTTCGGGCTTGTTGTCCTCGATACAGATGATGCCTTCGGCGTTGGGGAACAGCCGGAGCACCAGCTCCAGCCCTTCCACGATGGCCGGCGCATGGGTCCGCATCAGCTGGTCGTTGCAGGTCAGGTACGGCTCGCATTCGGCGCCGTTGGCGATCACGTATTCAATCGCATCCGGATCCTTCGGTTTCAGCTTCACATGGGTGGGGAACCCGGCGCCGCCGAGGCCCACGATGCCCGCGTCCTGCACCCGCTGGATGATATCGTCCGTGGACAGCTTCGCTTCGTTGTCACGCTCCGACCAGTCCGCCGCGGGGGTGAACTGCCGGTCGTTGTCAATGACGATGCACTCCGCCATGCCGCCGCCCAGTACCCGGCGCTTCTCAATGGCCTTTACCTTCCCGGAGCAGCTGGAATAGATATGGGCGGAAACGAAACCGTCCGCCTCCGCGATTTTCTGGCCGACCAGTACCTCATCGCCCTTGCTGACGACGGGTTTCGCCGGCTTGCCGATATGCTGCTGCAGCGGAAATACCATCTCCCCCTGCGGGTCATACAGGCGGAACCGCGCCTCCCGGCTCAGTTCCTTGTGCTCTTCCGGATGAACACCGCCGCGAAAAGTGTTTCTCACAGTCTTCCCGACTCCTTTCCCGATCTTTTATCTTGTAATTCCCTTTCGGATAAGCAAAAATTCCCAAAGTTTATTCTATCAGACCGCGCCCGGAAAGTAAAGAAAAAAGGACGCGGCCGGCCCCGGGTCAATTGACAGGGAACCGGAAAAACCATACAATAATCAGTAAGTACAGAAAATCAGGAAAAGAGGGGCCGGCGTGACAAACGGAACATACAAAATCGCCTATTTCGCCGTTGACTGGAACTACGAGCTTGTCGACCAGACGCTGCATGGCCTCAAGCATTACACAGACACCCACAGGGACGTCATCCTGCGGATTTTCGACTGTTTCGGCACGGACCAGGGCAACGACAAGGACCGGAGCGAATACCGCATCTTCTCCCTGCCGGACCTGAGCACCTTTGACGGGGCGATCATCCTCGGCAACCAGGTCATCCTCCAGTCCGTACGGGACGAACTGGTCCGCCGGATTGATGAAGCCGGCATCCCGGCCGTCTCCATCGGCTGCCCCCTGCCCGGATGTGTACTGGTGGCACATGACAACCGGGCCGCGCAGAAAGCCGTGGCGGACCACGTGATCCGGGAACACAACGCCCGCAGCCTGGTCTACCTGACCGGCAACCTCTACAACGACTGTCCCGAAGCAACGGAACGGCTAGAAGGTTTCCGCGATGCCTGCCGGGAGAACAATATCCCTTCCGAAAACATCCAGATCCTTGAAAAAACCTGGCGCACCACCGACGGTGCGGAAACGGTCGCCCAGTGGCTGGAGGAGGATTTCCCCCTGCCGGACGCCTTCATCTGCGCCAATGACGAAATGGCCCTCGGCATGATGGAGGCGCTGCAGGAAAACCATATCCGGGTCCCGGAGGACGTGATTGTCACCGGGTACGACAACCTGGACAGCGCCGCCCTGTCCTGCCCGCGCCTGACCTCCCTCTTCTGCGACTACCGGGAGCTGAACTACCGGGCGATGGAAACCGTCATCGACATGATCAATGAAAAGCACGTCCCCTCCACCGTCTACGGCAGTTTCCAGCTGGTGGCTTCCGAATCCTGCGGCTGTTCCGACCGGGCCCTGCCTGACACGATCCGCGACCGGTATTTCCGCCAGACCCGGTTCCTCCGTTCCTTCTACCTGCTGCAGGAGCAACTGGCGGAGGAGCTGTTCGAGGCCAACAACCTGAAGGACCTGACCGCCGCCGTCCTGCGCAACCGGGGAATCTTCGGCTGCCACGACATCTTCCTGTGCATCAACGACTATTATTTCGACAACTACGAGAAGGCCGAATGGACCCAGGACTCCGAATCCTACGGCGCGGAGATGGTGCTGGCCGGGCGCAGCTACATCCGTTTTCCCACCAAACAGCTGCTGCCGGAGCCCTACCTGTCCCGGGAGCGTTTCCTGATCTTCTACCCGCTGCATTACAACACCTATTCCATCGGCTATATCGCCATGGACGGGCTGAGCGAAGCGGCCAAGATGAACCTGCACGAAAGCATCTTCAATTTCCTGGAAATTGCCATTGAAAACATCCGGAAGAAGGAGCTGCTCCGCTGCTTCAACGAAATGCTGGACAATATGTCCGTCCACGACGGGCTGACCCAGCTGTACAACCGTTTCGGCCTCGAGCGCTACGGGGAGGAAACCTTCCGCCGGATAATCAAGAAATACGGCAGCGTCCAGGTGCTCTTCACCGACATGGACGATATGAAGATCATCAACGACACCTGGGGCCACGAAGCCGGCGACAGCGCGCTGTGCGCCGTGGCGGAGATCCTGCGCGGCAACTGCGGCAGCGAGGACTTCATCATGCGCTACGGCGGGGACGAGTTTGTGGTCATCGCCGTCGGCACGGATTCCGGGCTGCGGGACAGAATCCTCGCCGCCGCGGAAGCCTGGAACGAAAATTCCGGCCGGCCCTTCCGGCTGGGGCTTTCCGTGGGCGCCGTGCTGTGCTCCAAAAAGGACAAACGCTCCCTGGATGACTGTATCAAGGAAGCGGATTCCCAGATGTACGATATCAAAACCGAAAGAAAAGTGGGCCGCTGACGCGGCCCGCTTCCTTTTCCTTTCCTTACTGCCTCGGTCCGTACCGGAAGGTCACTTCCAGCGTGCGGATCTTCTGCATTTCGGGGAGTTCCCGGTCCAGGACCGTTGCGGAAATCCCCGTCAGGTCCCCCATCATCACCCGGGCACTGTTCCGGGCGCTTTTCATATCCACCCATTCGTTGTAAAGGTTGGTCCTTGTGCAGTGGCCGTCATCCGAACAGGTATAGTTCCGGCCTTTCAGCTTCACGGTTTCCCCGTTCACCTTCACCTCCGTGACCAGGATGCAGTATCCGGGGAATTTGTCCTCGCCGTCCGAAATGCCGACGGCGCTGAAGGCTGTATTGGACGCGTATCCGGCGCCTGTCCCGGTGAAATCCAGGGAGACCGTGTAGGTGCCCGGCCCGGTAATCTCCGCGTCCACGGGAACAAGCCCGGGCGTAACGGAATCCGGCGTGTAGACGTCGCCCACGCTGTAAGTGGCGCCGTAGTCCCCGGCGTTGAACATAATCCAGGCCACACAGGTGTCCGCGGAAACGTGAACCGCCCGGTCCGAGAGCGTTTCCGGCGCGGCCGCGGCGTCCCGGTCAAAGGCCGCCTTCGCGGCGGCGGCAATCTCCGCGTAATCCTTTCCCGCCTCGGAGGCCGCGTTGCGGCCGGCATACACCGCCGCCATTTCCGCCTCCGGAATGCACAGCTTCGACCGGACGTAGAATCCGCTGCAGTCCCACAGGCAGCCCGTCATATCCAGTGCATCGCAGCAGTCCAGGAACGCCTTGTGGTACGCCGGGGCGTTTTTCTTCATTTCGCCGTCGCTGCCCGGCAGCGCGCCGTATTCCCCGATCACCACGCCGTAGCCGGCGGAAGTGAATTTTTTCATCATGCTGAGGGTGGCGTACATGTCGGCGTAATCCTTCTGCTTTCCCCAGAGGGTCGCACCCTTCGCGGAGGAGGCGCCGCAGTAGCTCCAGGGATCATAGTAGTGCACGGAAACCATCAGCTTGTTTTCCGCGGAATCCCGGGGCATGACGAACCGCGCGTCAAAGGTCTGCGCGATGTTCGTCCCGAAGCCGGCGATCAGCAGGAAGCGCTCCCCGTTGTATCCGCCGCAGGCGCGGACCGTATCCACGAAGGCCTGGTTGATCCGGTTAGTCAGGGCGTAGCGCTCATTGTCCGGCATCCGGTGCGCCAGGGAATCCTGGCAGTACAGCGGGGAATTCTCGTCAAACCGGGCGCCCAGCTCCTCGTTGGCGCTTTCGAAGATCAGCTGCGCGTCGTACGCAGCGAACCGCTCCGCGATCTGCTTCCACATGCCCACATAGGCTTCCATGGCCAGGTCGCGGGTTTCCTCCGTGTCCGACCCGAACATTCCCCACCATCCGCCGTCCCAGTGATCGTTCAGGATCACGATCAGTCCGGCGTCCAGCGCATCCTTCACGACGGTCTCCACCCGGTCCATGTAGGCGGCGGAAATCGTCCAGTCCCCCTTGTTCAGGTGGGTGGCGTTGGTCATCCAGGCCACCGGGATCCGGAGGGTGTCAAACCCGGCCGCCTTCATCCCCTGCAGCATGGCGGGGGTGGTGACCGGCTGGCCCCACATGGTTTCGTAATATACCGTGTTGTCCGTGATGTTGCCGCCGCGGATGCCGTTGTTGCAGGCTTCCAGGGTATTCCCCAGGTTAATGCCGTTTCCCATGCGCCGGGTCATCTCCACCGCGTTTGAAGGCATCTCCTCCGCCCCGGCGCAGACACAGAGCAGCAGTGCCAGCAGGGATGCCAGCAGCAGGATCGCTTTCCTCATTTTTCCGTTCCTCCCGGTAAAAGCGGCGTGCCCCGTCCTTCCGGAGCACGCCGCGGTCCGTTTGTCCTTATTCGCCGGCCAGCTGCTGCGTCAGTTCCCACATCTGCGCAGCTTCCTGCTTGCACCATTCCACGCACTCCGCGTAGCCGTACTGCTCGCACAGCCGCTTCATTTCGCTGACGTGGAAATTGAATTCCGCTTCCGCCTTGGCGTTCACCGCGCGCCAGGAATAGTCCACGATGACCTTCTTGCAGTTGTTCCACTTCAGGGAAAGGTCGCTGGATCTTTCGCTCTCGGAATACGGGATGTCCGGCATTACGACGTATTTCTTGTCGCCGTATTCATCCTCGCGGGCTTCCATGTAGTCGTCCGCCAGCACCGCGTGGTTGTATTCCCGCCAGTCCTCCTGGATCGGATAGGATTCCGCCGTCACGACGGAGGCCCAGGTGTCCTTGTTGAAGGTTTCAATTCCGTTGCCGTCCGGGTTGACCATATCCTTGCTCAGGGTGGTGTTGTTGATCTGGATGCTGCCGTTGTTGTAGGTATCGCTCAGGGTGTAGGTCTTTCCGGTATAGGGGGAGGTCCATTCGATGCCTGCCATGTTGTAGCCGGAATCCGCGGAGGTCTTCTGCCCCAGCTCCGTGAAATACATGCCCTTGTTCTCATCATAGTCCCAGGTCAGTCCCCGCGGTCCGTACCAGGCGGTCATGGAGCCTTCCGGCGTGGCCAGCCAGTTCAGGATCTCCAGGCACTTCTCCGGATACTGGGTATAGTTGCCGATGGACCAGATCCGGTTACCGCCGGTGGAGCCCAGGCCGTAGACGATGGGCGTCGCGTCGTTGGGCACGAGGGAGTACATGTACTTCCCGGCTTCCAGGTGCTCCTTCGTATTGTAGGCCATGGATCCGGCATAGTTGAAGATGGACCAGAAGGTACCGCCATTCTTCAGTTTCTCGCTCATCTTGTCATAGGTGTTGGAGGAGGAGTTCGGGTCCAGCAGGCCGGCGCGGTTCAGCTTGTTGAAGAACCGCAGGCATTCCATATAGACGCTGTCGTCATCCAGGCAGGACAGGAACTCGCCGTTTTCAGGATTGTAATGGCCGAAGCCCAGCTCATCATAGCCGTAGAAGGCCGTCCCCAGCGCCTTCACGTACATGACCATGTTGCCGTCCCAGTCCGGCCAGGCGCTCAGGGCGTAGGTCTCGTTGCCGATCTCGTCCGTGGGGCAGATCTCCTTCATCTTCGTGAAGAGGTCCACCAGATCGTCCAGGTCGTTCACTTCCGGATAGCCCAGCTGCTTGTACAGGTCCCAGCGGGTATCCCAGGTGTAGAAGAAGGACTGGTGGCTGCCGGTGGAGAAGGCCACGTTAAAGCCGAAACCGTGGATTTTCCCGTCGCCGCTGATCCGCCGGTTGCTTTCCAGCGCCGCCTTGTAGTTTTCCATGACATAGGGGGCGTACTTGCTGCCCATGTCAAACTGTTCCCAGTCCAGCAGCATGCCCTTCGCCACAGCGTTCTTGTAGTCCTCGCCGTTGGAGCCCCAGACGACGATATCGCCCAGGCTGCCGGCTTCCATGCGGGTGGCGTAGGTGCCGTCCTGTTCCGGGATGATGTTGATCTCCACATTGAACAGGTCCTTCAGGAGCGTTGCGCCCCAGCCCAGCTGCAGTCCGGAGAAGTTCGCCAGCTGGCTGTAGACATCCAGCCGGATGACCGGCTCCTCCGCGGCGCCCTCCGCCAGGGTGAAGGCCGGCAGCGCAAGCATCAGGCAAAGAACCATAGCAATTACCTTTTTCATTTTCATTTTCTCCTTTCAAGCGGTCAGCCTTTGACGGCTCCCAGCATGATTCCTTTCACAAAGTACCGCTGCATGAACGGGTACACCAGCAGGATCGGGATAATCGTTACCATGGCGATGGTGTATTTCGTCGTGATGCCGTTGTTCAGCAGGTTCTGCGCCATCTGTTCGGATATCTGCTCCGTATTGATACTGGTCGTCTGGTTCAGGTAGACGTACAGCCGGTGCTGGAGCGTATACAGGTTCGGCGTCGAAGACATCAGCAGCAGCGAATCCTGGAAGGAGTTCCAGTTCCCCACCGCGCCGAAGATCGAGATCGTCGCCAGGATCGGAATGGACAGCGGCAGGATGATCCGCAGGAAGACCTTGGAGGTGGAGGCGCCGTCGATAATGGCGCTTTCCTCCAGGGACCCCGGGATCGACTCGATATAGGTCTTCACAAGGATAATGTTATACGGGGCGACCATGCCCGGGATGATATAGGCCAGGAAATTCCCTGTCAGGCCCAGCATCAGCATATTGGTGTACCAGGGGATCAGGCCCGCGTTGAAATACATGGTGACGACGAGGGCCCGGTACCAGAAGGAGCGGTGCCACATCTTCCGCTTGGTGACCAGGTATCCGGCCCAGGCGGAGGTCAGCACCATCAGCGCGGTGCCCAGGAGCGTCCGGCCCACGGTGACAACCAGCGCGTTTTTCAGTTCCTCCTGCCCGAGGATCCGGCTGTAATTCCCGAAGTGGATTCCCTGGGGCAGGAAGTTGATCTGCCCGCCCGCCACCAGGTTATTGTCCGAGATCGTGTTGATGAACAGGTAGTAGAACGGGAACACGCAGATGAAGGTAAACAGGATAAAGAAGATCACAATGACGGTGTCAAACACCGGCTGCTGCGAGAACAGCGCGTAGCTGGCAATCAGCGCGATCAGTGTCACCAGCGCCACCGTGAGCCCCGTGTTGGGCCATTCCTTCACGTTTTCGCTGAGGACGACGGGCTCGTCCACGGAGGCCTGCCAGACTTCCGCCGTTCCGCCGAAGATCCGGTCCGCCGCGGTCTGCCCGATGGCCGTGACCAGCTTTTTCGCGCCCTCCGGATCCGTCCAGGAGGCCCGCAGCGTCAGTTCCGCCGGATCCGCCGTGGTGGCGAGGCTGACCTTTTTGCGGACTTCGTTTCCCTTGCCGGAAAGGCCGGCCCGCGCGGCCGCTTCCTCACAGAAGGCGGCGTCCGCCAGGTAGTCCTTCACCGGCGTAACCAGGTCCAGCGTTTTTCCGAGGAACTTGTCCGGCAGGGTCGAAACCGCTTCCTCCTTCACCCGGAAAACCACGCGGAGGATGTTCGACTCGCCGGTTTCCTCCCGGGTGATCTCCGCGCCTTCCGCGTCGGCTGTGCCGAAAACGAGGGCGTTGAACTGCCTTCCGGCAGCTTCCGCAACCGTCCCCGCCGCGGCGGGATCGCTGTTCTTCACGGTGATCAGGACCGTCCGGTGATCCGCGTCCTCCGCGTCCGCGGAAACGCTGATCATATTCTTCAGTTCCTTGGGCTTCATCAGCTCCCCGGTGGAAGCCTTGATGTCGTCCGAAATGTTCCGGTAGAAAATACCCTTGCTGCCGCTGCCCACGGCGGCCAGCTCATCCCGCAGCCCGGCGGGGATATCCAGCGTGACCTTCGTCAGGGAAGCGTCGCCGGAGGAGGCCAGCGACTCCGTGTCGAGGATGCGCAGCTGTGCCCGCACCGAGGTGGTGTATACGGGAGAGGCAATCTTTTCACAGTACAGCCAGGAGGCGGCCGCGGCCAGCAGGGTGCATCCCAGCACCAGCAGCAGTTTCTGCCAGCCCTTCAGGGTGATGCGGCGGCTCAGGAATCCTTTTCGCTCGTCCATGCGCGCACCCCCTTATATGATGCTCTCGCCGCGGACGGCCTTGGAGATGCCGTTGGCGCCGAAGAGCAGGACCACCGCGATCAGCGACTTCAGGATGCCGATCACCGTGGAGACAGAGAGCTGGTTGTTGCCGATACCGAGGTTGTACACATACAGGTCCAGCACCTGGATATAATCGCCGTTGTACGGATTGGAGAATACCAGGTACTGCTCCATTCCGTTGCTGAGGATGCCGGCCACGCTCATCAGCAGCATGACCATATAGGTGGGGATCAGCCCTGGCACGGTAATGTGCCAGATGCAGCGGAAGCGGTTGGCGCCGTCCACCTTGGCCGCCTCGTACAGCTGCTGGTCGATGCCGGCGATGCCGGCCACATAAATGATCGCGCTCCAGCCCAGGCCTTTCCAGGTTCCCCACAGGAGCATCTTGATCCATGTGGCGTCGGCGGTGGCAAGGTAGTCCGTGCGGACAAAGGCCGCCGGATTGATCATGTTGGAAAGGTTGTTGACCAGGCCGTCTGCCGCGAAGATGGACAGGGCGACCGCGTAGACCAGCACCCAGCTCAGGAAGTTCGGGATCGTGGTCAGGGTCTGCACCGCGCGCTGGAATTTCGTGTTTCGGACCTCCGCCAGCAGGATGGCGAAGGCGATCGGCAGCCAGCTCGTCGCGATGCCCAGGCCGCTCATGATCAGGGTGTTCCGCAGCACCTGCAGGATCTTCGAGGAGAAGCCCGGATCGTTGATCAGCAGCCTGAAATTGTCAAACCCGACAAAAAGCTCTTTTGTCAGTTCATCCCCGGCCTTGGCGTTGTAGAACGCGTAGCGCCAGCCGTAGATCGGCAGGTAGGCAAACACGAAGGACAGGATCAGCACCGGCAGGAACATGATGAAAAGCTTGTACTTCTCCTCCATCTCCGCCTTCGGTTCCCCGCACTTCCGCCGGTAGGCGAAGAACACGGCCGTCAGGGACGAGGCCAGCAGCAGGATGCCCCCGATGGTCCAGGCGGTGTTCGCGAAATCCGGCCACTGCAGCGCAAGGTTCTTCAGGTGTTCCTCGATATGCGACGCCGGCAGGTCCATGCCTTTCACGAAGGCTTCGATCTGCGCGAAGGCCCCGCGGTTGACCGCCAGGCCGCCGAGGATCAGGGCGCCGCCCGCCACCGGGAACCAGACGCCCCAGCGGCGCATTTTCCGGTTGCCCAGCGAAACGCAGGCCCCCACCGCACCCAGCACGGCGCCGGCCAGCACCATTGCGCAACCGGCCATGGACTGCTGCATGTCGGCGGCGCGCAGCGCAAAGCGGTTGCCTTCCGACATGTAGGCGCTAAGCTTCGTCGTCACCGTCGAGAACGAGGTGGCGGAGGTGAGCAGCGTCAGGTTGCCGCTGATCTGCGCGGAAATCCTCCCCGGGTTGAACGGCGGGAAGAACACCATCAGCAGCACAAGCACCGCAAGGATGCGCAGTACCCGAAGGGAAACGCGTTCCGGACGGGATGTCAAATCAGGCATGGATGAACCTCTTTTCATGGAAGAAGTGCGGCGGCGCAGATCCCTGGTTCAGCGCCGCCGCGGGAAAATGTCAGTCCTTGGATCAGTCGGCCATTCCGCTCACCGTGAAGGTGATGGTGATGGTTTCATTCGCGCCGGGCACATTGTAGCCGAAGGGGGCGTCCGCCGCGTAGGTGTTGATGACGTCGATCCGGGCATAGTCGCCTTCGTCGATGTTGATGTTCGCGCCTTCCTGGGTGGCGCCGCTGCCGATCTTGGTCTTCACGTCGCTGATGGTCAGGAAGCCGCCCTTCATCAGCTTGTTCGGGATATCGGTGGAGACGAACAGCAGGTTGAACGCCTGGGTCTCGCCGAAGCCCATGTCGCCGGTGGTCAGGGAGACGGTGTATTCGCCGTCCTTGGTGATTTCCACATCCACGAAGGTACCGGCGTAATCCACCGGGTTGTTGTCGGCATCCCAGCCGGTCAGGCGGCCGAAGAAATCAGGATGATCCGCGTCGTCGCGGCCGTAGTTGTCATACCAGGCATTGCGGAACACGTAGGTGTCGGTTCCCTGCACGCCGATGTAGGCATGGAATCCGGCTTCCTTCGCGGCCTTGGCTTCTTCCTCGGTCATGACTTCGCTCTCTTCCACCGGCGGCTCGCCGTAGATGAAATCGAAGGTGGCTTCAATGCTCTTCACATCCTGGAAAGCATCAGCCTTGACAATGACGGGAGAAGCGCCTTCCAGGTCTCCGTCCGCGCGGCGGGCGTCCGCGGGCAGGTCGGTAACCCATTCATTGAACAGGTTGCAGCGCATTTCGATCTTGTCGTCGGAAGAGGTGTAGCCCTTGCCGAGTTCGATCGCTTCGCCGTTGACCTTGACTTCCTTCACATCGATGAAGTAGCCGGGATAGGCAATGTTGCCGTTGTTGAGCTTGACAGCCGCGAAAGCGATGCCGCTGAAGGCTTCCGGGAACTCCAGGCCCACGGTGTAGGTGCCTTCGCCCTTGATTTCAGCGTTCTTCGCGGTAATGGCGGTTTCACCGCCGTCGTTCCAGTAGGAAATGCTCCAGTCGCTGCTCGCCATCACGACGGCCGCGCTGACTTCCAGGGGGATCACGTCGAAGTCCACTTCCATGGTCTTCACGCCGGTGAAAACATCCTTGGCCACCATGACGGCGGTCTTGTCGCTGGTTACGTTGTCAACGGAACGGGCATCCGCGCCGGGGGCCGCCCATTCGTTGTAGATGTTCATGCGGGTCTTGCCTTCTTCGTCGTTGGTGTAGCCCTTCGCGAATTCCACCGCTTCACCGTTGATGCGGATCGCGGTGATGTTCAGGCACATCTTCGGATAGGCTTCGATGGCGCCGCTGACAATCAGCGCATTGAAAGCGGTATCCACACCGTCGGGAGCAGCCGCGGTGAAATCCAGTCCGACCGTGTAGCTGCCGGCGCCGGTGATTTCGGCGTTCTTCGCCACAACAGCGGTCTCTCCGCCGTCGTTCCAGTAGGAAACACTCCAGTCGCCGCTTGCGTAGGCGATGTAGGCTTCGACTTTGGCAGCCGCGGCTTCTTCCGCGAACGCGGGGATCATGCCCAGCGCGAGCGCCAGACACAGGACAAGGGCCAGGATCTTCTTCATTGTCTTTTCCTCCTTCAATATATGTTTCATTTCATTGAAACCGTCTTTATCGCTTCCGCCTTTCAGCGGGAAAGCTCGCTCAGGGTATCCCCCTCCAGCAGCATCCCTTCCACGGTGATCTGCCGGGGTTTATGCTCCTCCGGTGCCTCGATGGCCTCGATGAGGAGTCCGATAGCCTCCCGGGCGATCATCTCCGTGTTCTGCCGGTAGGTGGTCAGCATCGGCTGGATCATCCGGGTCATCCGGATGCCGTCGTAGCCGACGAGGCTGACTTCCTCCGGGATCTTCACGCCGGAAGCCTTCAGGTCCCACAGGGCGCCGAGGCAGCTGTAGTCATCGGGACAGAGGATGCAGGTCGGCTTTTCCGCGCCCCGGAGCAGTTCCCGCACGATCGCCGTGCAGCCTTCCGGATCGTGGTACTTCCCTTCCCGGACAAAGCCTTCCGGAACCCGGATGCCCAGCTCCGCGCAAACCTTGTAGAATCCGGCCAGCCGTTCCCTCTCCACTGCGCCCGGCTGCCCCGTGATGCAGGCGATGTTCCGGTGGCCGTGCTCATAAACGCAGCGGACGATCCGCTCCATGCTGGCCCGGTTGTCGCTGGTGACGCAGTCGCAGCCTTCATATACATGGTCGATCACCACGGAGGGCATATCGCTGCTGGCCAGGCGGATGACGTTGGCGGAATCGAAGTCCGCCTGGATAACCACCACGCCGTCCAGGTTGCGGCGGCGGGCATGATCGTAATAGTTCTCACCGCCCCGGCCGCCGGTCTGCCCGATCAGGGTCAGGTCGTAGCCGAGCTTCTCCGCCTCGGACCGCAGCTCATCCAGCAGGGAACTGAAATATTCATGGTTCATCCGGTCTTCATACAGGATCCCGATATTGCTGGAGCGGCTCGTCTTCAGCGTGCGGGCCGCCGCGTTCGGATAATAGCCCATTTCCTTCGCCGTCTGGCAGATGAAAGCGGTCCGCTCCTTGTTTTCATTGGTCAGCCCGTTCAGCGCCCGGGATACCGTCGCAACCGAAACCCCGCACGCTTCCGCAATGTCCTTGAGCCGAACCATGCAATCGCTCCTCCCGTTTCATGCTTTTGCAACTTCTGCAATCGTTTGCAAGCAGATCATATACCTTTACATTTTGCATGTCAAGGTGTTTTTTTGCTATTTTTGTATGTTTTTTTCCCGTATTCCACATGTCCGTACAACGTGTTAAAATTTTACAAAAGAGCGCGCAATCGTTTTCTGTTTTGCGTTTCCGGCAGGTCCGGCCGCCGGCCGATTGCACAAAAAGGCGGTTTGCTCTATAATATCCGTGAAAATCCGTATCGGATCTGAGAGGTATTTTTCGTATGACCGGAATCAGGAAAATGTTTTGCCTGGCGCTGTGCGCGCTGTTTGTTTTCTCCTGCGCCGCCTTCGCGGAAGAGGAGATTGACGTGGAGGATATCATCCTGAATCCTGACGGGACGCTTCCGGAGGAGGAAGCGGCGGGGGAACCGGCCGGGCGCACCGCGCGGGAAAGCTTCATCGACGATATCATCGCCCTGGGCGAGGAAATCTACATCAAGGCCGACGGGAAGCCCCAGCGGGCCTACCTGAAAAGCGATATCTACGTCTGCAAGAATTTCACGGTCTATCTTTTCCGCCAGAACCGGGACAAATACCGGATGGCGGAATACCCGGACCTGCAGCTGAAAATTCCCAACAACCTGCCGGAAAAGCAGTGCAAACCCTACTCCTACGGCTACTGCTGGGAGGATGTCCCCGCCTCCAAGGGCAATCCCTTTACAGTCGCCGCCCAGTTCCTGTACGACTCCAAGCAGAGCAAGGAGGAGAACCGGGAGCGGGCGCTGGAATTCATGAAGCAGGTGCAGCGGGGGGACTATTTCCAGATGACGGGCGACTACAAAGGCGGCAAAGGCGCCCACAGTGCGATCTTCATCTCGGACTACGATCCGGAGACCAATACCGTCCATTCCATGGACAGCAACCGGAAGGGCAAGCGCATCAACGGCACCCGGTACGGCTATGTGCTGTTTGATTCTGAGATGCAGATTGACGACTGGGTCGGCTTCTTCTGCATGAAAAAATGCGGCGCGACCCTGTACCGCCTGCGGGACGATATTATTTTCGCCGGGGACTGATCCCCGGCGAATTTTTTTGGCTCATCACTAGAACCCGTGGGTAGTGAATGAGCAGAGCTCCTTGAAACATAAACATCACAGGGGTTTCCTGATA
>Ga0310690_10002762_pt1 | contig 27786 bp, 20 predicted proteins | sample AusTroGonzalo_MG_2_FD_207661 | JGI IMG/M metagenome (GOLD analysis project Ga0310690, IMG submission 207661) | Bovine rumen microbial communities from tropical cattle in Woodstock, Queensland, Australia - Gonzalo_04 (v2) (version 2) | ecosystem: Host-associated > Mammals > Digestive system >...
TTATCCCGACCAGACGTGGAACAACCCTAACGACATCATTGCCTATCCGCCTACCATCCGCATGTCGCCCGAAGAGAATGTGCAAGGCGTGACGCTCAGTTGCCTGACGTTCTATGGCGAATATATTGCAATGGACTTCCGGGCATTGGCTCCACATATCTGCGAGCAGATACTCTGCGAGCATTGCTACGGCTACCCATTGAGCGGGCAGTTCATAGCCATCGACCGCTGTTACGACGTGCCACGCATCCTGCATTGCCACGTGAACCCCGCCAACATGAGGGAGTTCCGACGCACCTTCACGCCCTCTGTTATTGACTCCGTCGTACGCAAGAAGACCTATACCTATTGGATTGACCACACGGACAATGCCCAACTGATAGACCTCTTTACCTTCGGTGTCTATGGAGGTATCTATCTGGGGAGCGAGACTTACGGACAGCTCACCAACTTCAACTTCGATTGTGTAGGCGTGGGCATCCACAAGCTTGGCGGGCAATGGATAAACCGCAACTGGCAGATAGCGCAAGGCTCCATCATCGCAAATGTGGGCGAGCGGCTGGAAGATGTGCATCCCATCCTCATCGAAGGCAAGGGCCACACTTCGCTCTCCAACGTAGAGAGCTTCTCGGGCGGCAATCCCGCACTTACCACACTCGGAGCATCTTGGGACTATATCACCGTCAATGGTAGTGCTACCGTCACCCTTACGGGTTGCCGTATGCAAGGTTACAAGGCCGAATCACCCATCCATCTGAGCCCCGAAGCCCAGCTGCAAGCCATCGGCTGCATGGACAGAGACAACCGTCCGCTGTCGTACTGACAGCTCTCAATGTCGGCACCTCAGTTTGGAAATAAAGAGAAAAACAAATAATTTTTCACTTTTCACTTTCCTCTTTTCACTTTTTGTCGTACCTTTGCACCGCGAAATGAAGGATAACCCCTATTAGAAGACAACATAAATAACATAAATCAACAAAAACAATGGCAAAAATGAATTTTGGCGGTGTCATCGAAGAAGTGATGACACGCGAGGAGTTCCCTCTTGAGAAAGCACGTGAGATTCTGAAGGACGAGACCATCGCCGTCATCGGTTATGGCGTACAGGGTCCCGGTCAGGCTTGCAATCTGCGCGACAATGGCTTCAACGTAATCGTTGGCCAGCGTCAGGGCAAGACCTTTGAGAAGGCAATCGGCGACGGTTGGGTACCCGGTGAGACGCTGTTCTCTATCGAAGAAGCTGCTGAGAAGGGCACCATCGTTATGTGTCTGCTCTCAGATGCAGCTGTAATGAGCGTATGGCCCACCCTGCAGAAGTACCTCACTCCCGGCAAGGCTCTCTATTTCTCTCATGGCTTCGCCATCACTTGGAACGACCGTACAGGCTGTGTTCCCTCAAAGGACATCGACGTCATCATGGTTGCTCCCAAAGGCAGCGGCACCAGCCTCCGCACCATGTTCCTCGAAGGCCGTGGCCTGAACAGTTCCTACGCTGTCTATAACGACGCTACAGGCAAGGCTCTCGACCGCACTTTGGCTCTTGGCATCGGCATCGGTTCCGGCTATCTCTTCGAGACAACCTTCCAGCGCGAGGCAACATCTGACCTCACAGGCGAGCGCGGCTCTCTGATGGGTGCCATCCAGGGATTGCTCCTGGCTCAGTACGAAGTGCTCCGTGAGAACGGTCACACTCCCTCCGAGGCCTTCAACGAGACAGTTGAAGAGCTCACTCAGAGCCTCATGCCTCTCTTCGCCCAGAAGGGTATGGACTGGATGTATGCTAACTGCTCTACAACCGCTCAGCGCGGCGCATTAGACTGGTTCCCCCGTTTCCACGATGCCATCAAGCCCGTCATGCAGCAGCTCTACGCTTCTGTAAAGTGCGGCAACGAGGCACAAATCAGCATCGATGCCAACTCAAAGCCCGACTACCGCGTAGGTCTTGAGAAGGAACTTGCTGCCATGCACGACAGCGAGATGTGGCGCACAGCTGAGACCGTCCGCAAGCTCCGTCCAGAGAACAACTAAATGATAAGTTTTCAACTACATAGAGAGGCCGCTTCGAAATCGAGGCGGCCTCTCTTTTTATTTCCCCTAAGCCTCCTAATAACACCTGCCATAGATTGCAGCAATCCTCCTAATGAATCCATTCAGAATTTTGCGGAGTACGGACACAAAATGAGATAAGAGACAACAGCATATCCTTGACCACCTTGAGATTGTGCCTATAGAGGCAAGAGAATTCCAACTATTGAAAGTGGGAAAGTGAGGGGATGAGGAGCTACTTAAATGAAGAGTGAGGCTGAAGGATGATAATGGAGTATATACGAATTTACAAATACTCTATAGTTTCTGTTTCGCGGATGAAATCCGCTGGGAATAGACAGGACGAATTATGGGAAGTAATTCGCTAAAAGACATGTATCTAAAAAAACATTAATGTTGCATTATATGCAAAAAAATGATTATCTTTGCAGGCGGAAAGAGTAATGAGGGGAGATGTCCCGTTGCTTGACTACAAATTTCATTTGTTAATGACTAACCAAAGCATAAACACACCTAAGAGCGAAACATTCACATGGCTGGAGCCTGGGGCATGGCGCAAGCCCTGCATTGTGCATGTCACAATGGTGGCCAACTCACGCCAGGCGTTATTTGGCAAACTCATCCATAATGGTTCTGAGGCGGTTGTAGAAAAGACTCCAATAGGTTGGGCTCTTATCAATCAACAGCGAAGGTTGTTGGAACTGTGTCCTGAGATAAAGATTCTTGCCGACAAAGTGATGCCTGATCATCATCACATAGTGCTTCAGGTGCAGCGGACAATGCCCCGCAGCATCAGGGAGGTGGTACGCGGATATATGCAAGGCTGCAAGGGGGAGGCGCGTAAGCTGGGGTTTACAGAGAACCTGTATGATGCACCGCCGTTCTATCGTGTGCTAACGCACAAGGGACAGCTACATGCCATGATAGAATATGTAAAAGCCAATACAGAACGTGCTTGGCAGCACAGACAGAATCCCGACCTCTTTCGTATGCATCGCAAAACGGAAGTATGTGGGTTGCAGTTCACTTCTATGGGTAATCATTTCTTGTTGGACTGGCCTGACAGACAATTGGTGGAGATGAGCAGGAGTGCCAGTGAAGAACAGATAGCGGAACGACTGAAAGAGGTGATGGTGGCAGCTCATAACGGTGCCGTGACCTATACGGCGGCGATTAGCAAGGGTGAACAGAAGATTGCCAGAACGGTGCGTGAGCATGGGTTCCCTTTGGTGGTGCTACTGAACGAAGGTTTTCCGGCAGAGGGGTCACCGCAAGAGCGCTTCTACAAACCTGGCGGGGCTTATTTCGAGGCTTGTTCGAAAGGAAAACTGTTGCTGATGGAGCCTAATGAGAGTGCTTTTGTCAATCCCGTGATAAAGACGGCTGTTGAAGAAACGTTGCGGCAGAAGGCAGAGGCAAGGCATTATTGTTATACAGATATTCCTGTGGAATCGCAAAGGTACAGATTTGTGGCCCTGAATGAGATGGGGCGGATGTTTTTGCGGATGTAATCCGCGTAAAAAGAAACGGGACAGCTTAGATGCTGCGATAGCAAACTTAACGTGTTATGTTGCCCAACGTAACGAGCTGTGATTGCCATCGAGGCTGCCTGTGTTTGGAAACTCTCCTTGAAACAGAAAAAAGAAAACGATTTTTGCAAAAACACTCGTCACTCGTCAAAGTCATTGATAATGAAGAAATAACACCCTGATGAGTGCCTGATGAGTCGTCATGTACTCATCAGGGTGTATTATATTGATAATCTTTGTATTAAGTGCCAAACCTGATGAGTGACGAGTGTTTTACAATTTATGCTGCGATTTCAACCAACTTATATGCTGCTCCTCTGTATGTATGCTTCATCTCGCAGCCCAGATACTTCAGCGTCTGGCCGATGCGGATGTTGGTGGCATTGCCTCTCTTCATCGAGGGATAGACCTTGAAAAGCGTCTCGCTGACCTGTTTGCAGGTGAGCCATTTACCTTCCTCTTCTCTATTAGGCAGACGGAAACACTGGTGCAGGATTCCCTCCATATCATCTGTTCGGAGGAAGGGCAGATTGGCAGCTTGAATTCGGGCAACTTCATCGTTGCTGAACCAATACGGCACTTCCTCTTCCCGCAATTCGTGCAAGACTTGGGCATAAAGCTGGGCGTGATTGATGGGCGTGAGGTTGTCGATGAGCGAACCTTTCTTGATTCGTAGGCACAGATATCGACGGCTGCCCGTCACATCGCAAAGCGGATGCGGGTCGTTGGTCGTAGCAAGGAAGCTCGCATAGCGCACTCTGTCCTCCTGCGACTTTCCGTAGATAGGCCGTCCGTTTACCCTCACCTTCGAAAGCGTCTGCTTGAGTTTAGCTTGCTGCGAAGGTCCCATATTGGCAAACTCATCGATGTTGACGAGGAGGTTGTGGGTGAGAGCCATTTCGCAGTCGAACTTGTTGCCGAAGTTGATATGGTCGAGGTAGTAGGGACGCAGATGTTCGGGCAGAAGCCGAACCGCGAAAGTGCTCTTTCCGCAGCCTTGAGCTCCGATGAGGACAGGCACACACTCGTTGCCGTGCAGGAGGTCCATCCCCATCCAGTGAGCTACAACAGAACGCAACCAGACGGAGCACCAGGAAAGTTGCTCAGTCGTGATGCCAGAAAGGCGTCCAAAGAGGTCGGCCACATGATTCCTGCCGTCCCATTCGGGCAACGTCTCTATATAGTCGCGAATAGGATTGAAGGCAGGAATGTCGTTGGAGCAGATGTATTCCTCAATCTCCTGCCGTGGAGACTTCTTGCCTCCGATGCCCGCTTTCTTGGCCTTACGGACAATGGAGTTCAGGAGTTCTGCCGTAACAGGTTCCCACTTGAGTTCAGCCTCATCGCCAGAAGCAACAGGAGCCAGTTCCGTCTTGCCGCTCAGAAGGTTACGCCGCAAATGATAATTCTCACAGAGGAATGCCTCTACCTGATAGATGACACCCTGCATCTCGTTCATCGCCTGGGATGAATCGGAGACAAGATTCTTGTTTTCTGTCATGTTTGTTAGTTTAAAGTTAATACTATGTTTTTGTTGCAAAGGTACGATGTTCGGAATTGGCATTCTGACTTTGAGGGACGATGGAGGACGATGGGGGACTTTTTTATGCGATTTTATGACTTCTGTTTCCTCAATTGCGCTGCAAAGGTACGAAGTTCTGAAAGGGCGTTGGTGGTCTTTGGTGGACATCGGTGGTTATCGCGATGCAAATTTACGACACCGCCATTGCGGTTCACGAATAAAAAGCTAACTTTTCCCAAAGGCACATCAAAATACAGCAAGGGAAGAGGGATGCGTCAGATGGCGCATCCCTCTTCCCTTTTAGGCTTATGTGGCTAAGCTCTTAGAAGTAGTATCCGAAGCTGACCTTCAGGCCTACCTTTGTGTAGTCGCTGAAGTGGTTGAGGCTCATGTCAACATAGATTGCAGGCTCGATGCTGACGTGGTCGTTCAGATAGAAGCAATAGCCCACCTCGGGTGTCAGATAGATGTTACGGGCAACAGGATAGTCACTCCCAGGGTTAAATGCTCCATACTTGAGGCCGCCACTGAAAAACAGGCCGTTCTTACGCAAATAATAACGTGCAGCAAAGCCGATATTAAATGCATTGGCACCATCCTGATGATCCCATCCCACTTGGCCAAGCAACGACCAACCATCGGCAATGAAATAGCCGCCACCGGCACCAATGCCAATGTGGAAGCCGCCTGCCTTGCAATAGTCAAGGCCAAAGCCGGTGAGCGAAGCGTTTACATACTTTGTTCCTTTCTCAAACTGGGCAGAAGCACCGAGAGAAACAGCAGCAAGAAGCAGCGCAATAAAGATTTTCTTCATAATGATTTAATTGTTTAATGGTTTTTGGTTATTATACGGTTTGTGATAAATGTGTCTCCAGTAATGGAACCCCTGCAAGGCCATCAGGCCAAAGCCTGCAGCAAGACCTACGTAAAGCGGTAAGCCAAGACCTTCGGGAGCGCTAACGATGTAGCTGGTGGTGACAACAGCCATGAAGAGCGCGGGGATGAATGCAATCAGGCAGTTGTAGTTCCTCCTCGTCAGCCACACAGCCGCTGCCCAGAGCATGAAGCAGGCCAGCGTTTGGTTTGTCCATGCGAAGTAGCGCCAGAGAACAGTAAAGTCGATAAAGAACAGAGCTGTCGTGATGGCAAAGAAGGGCAGGCAAAGCAAAAGGCGATGCTGGATGCTCTTCTGGTCGTAGCCAAGGAAGTCGGCAGCTATGAGTCGTGCGCTTCGGAAAGCTGTATCGCCACTGGTGATGGGTGCTGCAACTACACCAAGTATGGCAAGGATTGCTCCTGCAGTACCCATCCAATTCGTACTGATTTCCTTGACCACAATGGCAGGATTGCCCAAAGCGGCAAGCTTCTCATAGGCAGTTGCACCCTCAGGCCCTGGGAGTGTGCTGGCAAACTTCACGGCGGCAGCAGCCCAGATGAGTGCCACGATGCCCTCGGTAATCATGGCTCCATAGAAGACAGGACGGCCGAGACGTTCATTTGTCAGGCATCGTGCCATAAGCGGACTCTGTGTACCGTGGAAACCGCTAATCGCTCCGCAAGCAATAGTGATGCAAAGCAAGGGGAAGATGGGCAGCCCCTTGGGATGATGGCTGACGAAAGGTGCGTCCGTAATCTCAGGCATCCAACCGTCTTGTGTGTAGATACCCCAACAGATACCTACTGCCATCGCCAAAAGGGCAAAACCAAACAAGGGATAAACTCTGCCGATAAGTTTGTCAATGGGCAAGAGGGTGGCAAGGATGAAGTAGAGGAAAATGAGGATAATCCAGAAACTCTTCGAGAAGAGCCAGCCGTTGTCGAGCGTCATGTTGTCGAGCAATTCAGCAGGCGTCACAACGAAGACCGAGCCGACCATCACCAAGAGCACCATTGCGCCGATTCGCATCACCAGTCGCATCGTCGGGCCAAGCTCGTTGCCGATAATCTCGGGCAGGGAAACGCCACCATCACGAATACATATCATGCCGCAAAGGTAGTCGTGAACGGCTCCGGCAAAGATGCAGCCGAACACAATCCAAAGGTAGGCAGCAGGGCCGAACAAGATGCCCATGATGGCACCGAAGATGGGACCTGTACCCGCGATGTTGAGGAACTGAATGAGGAACACGCGCCAAGCAGGAAGGGGCATATAGTCCACGCCGTCCTGCTTCTCGTAGCAAGGCATCTTCGTGGTATCATCACTCGGACGGATGACGCGCTCAACAAAACTTCCGTAAAGGAAATAGCCTAAGATTAGGCAAATGAGGGAAACTGTGAATGTTATCATCGGGGAATTTACTATTTATTTACGATTTAAGTTCTTTATCAAGAACCATACTGCCACAACAAAGGTGAACGCTCCGCCTATCGTATAGCCCAAGGTTGTGTCGAGGCCGAAGCCGTTCTCCTCGTCTATCAGGATGAAGCAGGCACTTACGGCACACATGAAGACGGCAGGGAAGTATGCAATCAGCCAAGAATAGCTGGGCAGGATGCCTTTTCCGTCTGTCCGGTGGTTCAGGAAATGTGCGATGGTGAAGAAGGTGAAAGTGGCTAGAACCTGATTGAACCAAGAGACATAAAGCCAAAGCACCTTGAAGCTGCTGATGTTCAGCATGACGATAGCAACAGCAAACAAGGGGGCTGTGAGGATGAGTCGCTTCAGGAGCGGTTTCTGGTCGTAGTGGCTGAAGTCTGCTATAATCATGCGAGCTGCACGGAACGCGCTGCCGCCCGTGCTCATTGGGGCAGCCACGATGCCCAACACGGCCAGCACAAGTCCGGCATTACCCAGCCAGTCGTTGCACATCCGCTCAACCAACAGGCCAGGGTTCATCTTGACCGTTCCGCAATTCGTCATGGCGTTATAGAGCTTCTCGTAAGGCGTTGCGCCAGCAATATCCATCATATCGACAAACTTCATCGCTGCTGCTGCCCAGATGAGGGCAACTACGCCTTCGGTCACCATTGCCCCATAGAAGCAACGGAGGCCATACTTCTCATTCTTGATGCAACGCGCCATCATCGGGCTTTGCGTGGCATGGAAGCCGCTGACCGCTCCGCAGGCAATCGTGATGAACAGCCCGGGGAACAAAGGCGTATAACTGACAGGATAATGGTCGGTAAAGGCTTCTGCTATGCTGGGGATGTTGCCCTCGTGCGTAAAGATGCCGACGCCAATGAGAACCGCCATGATGAGCAAGGCGGCACCGAAGACGGGATAGATTGTGCCGATGACCTTATTGATGGAGAAGACCGTAACGGCCAGATAGAAGACGAGTATCAGAACCGTCCAAATCAGGTTCGTGTCGGTTACATCAAAGAGCCTTACGGTCAGTTGGTCCATCAGTCCTGCGGGAATCAGCACGAAAGAAGCCCCGACGCAAATCATCAGGACAAGCGTCACGAAACGCATCACCTGTCGGCAGACACCACCCAGCTCGTCGCCAATTATCTCGGGCAGTCCCATACCATCACGACGGATGCTTATCATGCCCGCCATATAGTCGTGCATAGCTCCGCCGAGGATAGTTCCGAAGACTATCCAAAGAAAAGCAGCAGGGCCGTAGAGCACGCCCATCATCGCTCCGAAGATAGGACCTGTACCTGCGATGTTGAGGAACTGAACGGTATAAACCTTCCACGTTGGCATAGGGATGTAGTCAGCTCCGTCCTGTTTCGTATAGCAAGGTGTCTTGCGGTTGGGGTCAACGCCAAACACCTTCTCAACGAATGTGCCATAGATAAAATAACCGAGCACCAATAAGGCCAGAGCTATGCAAAATGTGACCATAATATCATTTACACTTTAATGATTTACTATTGACAATTATTTGTTTTACTATTGACGATTTAACTATTTATTGTCTGCCTTTTGCTTTTCGCTTGCAAAGATACGAAATAATTCTTAATTCATCATCCCTAATTCCTAATTTCTTCGTATCTTTGTGGCATGAAATACACATTATATATATTTATATGTCTCGTCGCAACCCTTTTCTGTGTAGAAATAGGGGCTCAAAATAAACATAAACAAAGCAAACAGACCAAACAAACCCGCTCTAACCCTCCCTCCTTGAATACTTTTTCACCAATGCGTGCTATTGATGCACAGAAGCAAGGGAAGGAAGAAACCGTTGGGGAATGGTCTTTATTTCTCTCCGCTCCGAAATCCCCCAAACATGAGGTTCGTGCCGTATGGGTGACGACACTGAACGGACTAGATTGGCCAAAGGCAAAGGCAACGAGCAAGGATGGCATACAGGCACAGAAGGAAGAATTATGCCAACTGCTCGACCTGTTGCAGAAGTGCCACATCAATACCGTTGTCCTGCAAACTCGCATCAGAGGCTCAGTTATCTATCCGAGTGAAATAGAGCCTTGGGACGTGTGCCTGACAGGACAATTCGACCGCGACCCTGGCTACGACCCGCTTGCCTTTGCCATTGAGGAGACGCACCGCCGAGGCATGGAACTTCATGCCTGGATAGTCAGCGTACCTGCCTTCAAGATAGTTAATGCAACAAAGATGGGCAAGCGCGGCCTCTTCAAGACGCATCCCGAACTCTTGCGCAAGCATGGCGAACAATACTATCTTGACCCAGGGCTGCCTGGCTCTGCCACCTATCTGAAGGATATTTGCCAAGAGATTGTGAGCAACTACGATGTTGATGGCATCCACTTCGACTACATCCGCTACCCCGAGAATCCGGAAGCCTTTGCCGATGCCACTTCCTACAAGAAGTATGGGCAGGGAAAGGACAAGCGCACTTGGCGCAGGGATAACATCACAGACATCGTCCGTCAAGCCTACGAAGCCATCAAGGAAGAGAAGCCTTGGGTGCGCGTAAGTTGCTCTCCTGTAGGGAAGTACAATGACGTGAGCCGCTACTCGGCACGAGGTTGGTCTGCTTTCGGCACCGTCTATCAGGATGCTCAAGGCTGGCTTCGCGAAGGCATCATGGACATGCTTCTGCCGATGATGTACTTTCAGGGCAACCACTTCTACCCCTTTGCCGCCGACTGGCAGGAACATACCTACGGCCGTACCGTTGCTCCCGGCTTGGGTATCTACTTCCTGTCGCCAAAGGAAAAGGACTGGGAGTTAGGCATCATTCAGCGCGAACTCTGCTACCTGCGGCAGATGGGGCTTAGCGGACAAGCCTACTTCCGCAGCCGTTTCCTGACAGATAACACAAAGGGCATCTACGATTATCTACAGAAGGACTTCTATCCCTACCCTGCCCTGCTGCCTCCCATGACTTGGCAGAGCGATTCCATCCCCGATAAGCCTAAGATGGTGAAGCGAGAGCGCAGGAACGGTGTCAACGAATACCTTGAATGGACACCGCAGGAAGGCTGCCGCTATGTCATCTATGCCAGCACGAAGCAACCCGTTGACACAAGCAATCCTAAACATATCGTCAAGGTGACCTCCGAGTCGAACTACACTTACAGCCTGCTCGGAGCCTATTACCACAACTACCATCTTGCCATCACCGCCCTCGACCGCTACGGCAACGAGAGCCTCCCGCTGGAGTTGTAACGCATCCCTCTAATACCCTCATTACCAATGATAGTTCAGCACCCGATGCTTTGGTGCGCCGTCGTTATGGCGGCAGGATTTGCCATTGGTCTTAACTACCCCCTGCCCTACTATCTGCCACTACTTGTCGCCAGCATCATCGCTTGCACTCTGCTCCGCAAGAGCCGCCATTGGCACGAAGTCTTGACGCTCGTCGTCTGGCTACTGCTGGGATGCAGCAGGGCAGCCCTCTGTCCCGTTGACGAAGCAAAACCAGCATCTTCGTCTGCCCTTGGGCAAAAGGCAATAGCTGTGCAAACCACTCTGGCTGGGAGGTTGCAAGAGGCTGGCTTATCGCCCAGGACTTTGGCACTCAGCAAGGCATTGGTGCTCGGACAGAAGGACGGCTTGAGACGTGAAACACGCCAAGCCTACGCAAACGTAGGAGCGAGTCATCTCTTAGCCATGAGCGGAATGCACCTCGGCATCATCTACATGGTATTGTATTTCCTGTTTATTCATTGGGTACGCTTCGGGCAATGGCGATGGTTTGCATTACCGCCGATTCTGCTTTTGCTTTGGGGCTACGTATGGATGACAGGTATGCCCGTAACATTAATGAGAGCTGCCTTGATGCTAACCATCCTGACGATAATGCTGTTCATGCAATACAATACCGACCCCTTGCATCCATTGGCGCTGAGTGCAATCATCATTCTGCTGATTAAGCCAACTGAACTGCTGAGTATCAGCTTCCAGCTATCATTTGCCGCCGTCTTCTTCATCGTAGCACTCTGGCGTCCACTCAGCGACAAGTTTCCTTCCCTGCATTGGACAATAAGACTGCTGGGCGTATCGTGCGTAGCAACATTAGGGACGATGCCCATTACGCTCTACTACTTCCATCAGCTCCCCCTATTCGGTCCGCTGTTAAGCATCATACTCATTCCCATGACAACCGTCATCATCTGGCTGGCGCTTGCCGTAATGCTCATGCCTATTGAACCTTTTGCCTGGCTGCTGAACCATGCAGAAGCCCTGCAGCAGAAGATAATCGAACTAGCAGGCAGCATCCCTGGCGTATTGCTGACAGACATCTATTTGGACAAAACAGTCGTCGCACTCATGTATGGAGCCATGATTATTGCGATTATTCGCCTGCGCACGAGAGAGCCCGCGTAGTAAAAATCTTTGTACATTGCAAATAGGAACATCTATTTTTGTACCTTTCTTGTCTTTTTCCATATAAATAATGTGTAGTTTGGAAAAATTGCATTACCTTTGCAGCCGCTTACTCTTGAGAAGCAGCTCTGCCCCTTGTTATGGGGAGAAATGGTAAACGACAAAAGATTAATTGCAAAATGAAGGAGAATCTGGTAATCGTGGAGAGCCCCGCAAAGGCTAAGACTATTGAGAAATTCCTGGGTGATAAATATAAGGTGCTGTCAAGCTACGGACACATACGCGACCTGAAGAGGAAAACGTTCAGCGTGGATGAAAAGACATTTGCACCACAATACGAGGTACCTGCCGACAAGCTGAAGGTGGTGGCACAACTGAAGGGACTGGCAGAACAGGCAAACATGGTGTGGCTCGCATCCGATGAAGACCGCGAGGGAGAAGCCATCAGCTGGCATCTGTATGAAGTGCTTGGCCTTAAGCCTGAGAACACTCGACGCATCGTCTTCCACGAAATCACGAAGCCTGCCATTCTGGATGCCATCGAACATCCCCGCCAGATAGACATCAACCTGGTGAATGCTCAGCAGGCACGCCGCGTACTGGACCGCATCGTGGGCTTCAAGCTCAGCCCTGTGCTGTGGCGCAAGGTGAAGCCAAGCCTTTCGGCTGGTCGCGTACAGAGTGTTGCAGTACGTCTTATCGTTGAGCGCGAGCGCGAGATACAGGACTTCCATCAGGAAGAGAACTACCGCATTACTGCTGTCTTCCGTAGTGCCGATGGAAGTGAAGTCAAGGCAGAGCTCAGCCGTCGTTTCCCCACTATCGAGGAAGCCAAAGCATTTCTTGAGAGCTGCAAAGACAGTCACTTCAGCGTGGAGGACATCTTGACGAAGCCTGTCAAGCGTTCGCCTGCACCTCCCTTCACCACCAGCACCTTGCAACAGGAGGCTGCCCACAAGCTTGGCTTCACCGTTGCACAAACGATGATGATAGCCCAGCACCTCTACGAGAGCGGTCGCATCACCTACATGCGTACCGATAGCGTCAACCTGAGCCAGCTCTGCCTGAATGCCAGCAAGAAGGTCATCACTGAACAGATGGGCAAGGACTATGTCAAGACACGCCAATACCACACCAACTCCAAGGGTGCGCAGGAAGCTCACGAAGCCATCCGTCCCACCTATATGGACCAATCACAGATAGAAGGCAACCAGCAAGAGCGTCGTCTCTATGACCTCATCTGGAAGCGCACCATTGCCAGCCAGATGGCAGACGCAGAACTGGAACGCACACAAGTAACCATCAGCATCAACGGTAAGGAAGAGACATTCCTGGCCGACGGCGAAGTCATCAAGTTCGATGGCTTCCTGCATGTCTATACTGACGTGAACGATGAAGCCTACAACGATGTTGAAGGCGACAACGAAAACCTGAGCACCCTGCCAGTTATGACTGTAGGCGAAAGCCTCGACCGCGAACAAATTGTCGCTACTCAGCGCTTCTCCCAGCGGCCTGTCCGTTACAATGAAGCCAGCTTGGTTCGCAAGCTCGAAGAGCTCGGCATCGGTCGTCCCAGCACATACGCAACCACCATCACCACCATACAACAGCGTGAATATGTGGAGAAAGGCGACAAGCCAGGAGAAGAACGCACCTATCAGACCATCACGCTCAAAGGCAACGAGCTGGTCGAAGAGTCTCACACAACACTTGTAGGACAGGAGCGCGGCAAGTTGCTGCCCACCGACACGGGCATCGTGGTGAATGACTTCCTGAAGGAAAACTTCCCTGAAATCATGGATTATAACTTCACAGCCGACATAGAAAAGGAGTTCGACGACATTGCCGAAGGGAAAATCTCTTGGGAAGGAGTCGTAAGGACATTCTACGAAGGCTTTGAACCTCTGGTTGAGAAGTCCGTCAACACCCACACAGAACATAAAGTAGGCGAGCGTATGCTGGGCAACGACCCTGCAACGGGAGCACCTGTAACGGTCAAGATAGGTCGTTTCGGTCCTGTTGTGCAATTGGGAAGCACGGCAACTGGGCAGAAGCCTCGCTTCGCTCAACTTGCCACTGGGCAGAAACTCGAGACTATTACCCTGGAGGAAGCTCTCGAACTCTTCCAGTTGCCGCGGAAGCTGGGCATGTATGAAGGTGAACCTATCACCATCGGTGCAGGCAAGTACGGCCCCTACATCTCCCATAAAGGCTCATACGTCTCTGTTCCAAAGGACACCGACCCGATGGAGATAACCTTCGAGCAGGCTGTCATCATGATGCACCACAAGCACGTCGAAGAGGCTGAACGTCACCTTAAGACCTTCAGCGAGGATGCAGAACTGGAAATCCTGAACGGTCGTTACGGCCCTTACATCTCATACAATGGTAGCAACTACCGCTTGCCCAAGGCTATGCATGAACGTGCCAAGGAACTGACCTACGAGGAGTGTATGCAGATGGTAAACGAACAGAACGACAAGCAGATTGCACCAAAGCCGACTAAGCGTCGCTTCACCCGCAAATGAAGAGCATTATCCTGATTGGCTACATGGGTTCAGGCAAGACGACCGTAGGACGGCAACTTGCCCTTGCACTCGGGCGTACCTTCTATGACCTCGACTGGTATATCGAGATGCGATACCATCGTTCTGTAGCACAGCTCTTTGCTGAGAGAGGCGAAGAAGGCTTTCGTGAGCTGGAACGCAACATGCTGCACGAGGCAGCAGAGTTCGAGGACATAGTCCTCAGTTGCGGTGGCGGCACCCCTTGCTTCTTTGATAACATGGCATACATCCGCAGCGTTGGCGAAAGTGTCTATCTGAAGGCAACGGCTGAAGTGCTTGCAGCGCACCTTAGAATGGGTAGAGTGGAACGTCCGCTCATCAAAGGAAAGAACCCAGAGGAGCTGCTTGAATACATCCGCACCTCGCTCAAGGAACGCGAACCCTACTATCTTCAGGCAGAGCACATTATCGATGTGACGCTGCTCGACAACTACGACAAACTGCAAACCAGCGTCCAGCTCATACGAAAGGAACTGAATTTGTAAGGGGAAATAATGATTATGAATTGATAATTATCTATTGACATGAAGAAGTGGCGCATTGAGGACTCTGAGGAGCTCTACAACATCAAGGGCTGGGGAGTCAATTATTTCGGCATCAACGAAAAGGGACATGTCTATGTCACGCCCAAGAAGAACAGCGTACAAGTTGACCTTAAAGAGGTTGTTGACCATTTGGCTTCTCGCCATGTGACAGCCCCTATGCTGCTTCGATTCCCAGATATTCTTGACAATCGTATCGAGAAGACCGACGAATGTTTCCGCAAGGCTGGCAAGGAGTACGACTACAAAGGCGAGCATTTCATCATATTTCCCATCAAGGTCAATCAGATGCGTCCCGTCGTAGAGGAAATCATCAGTCACGGCAAACGTTACAACCTTGGGCTTGAGGCAGGCTCGAAGCCTGAACTCCACGCGGTCCTCGCCACCAACATGGACAGCGACAGCCTCATCATCTGCAACGGACACAAGGACCAGAACTTCATCGAACTGGCTCTGCTGGCACAGAAGATGGGCAAACGTGTCTTCCTTGTCATCGAGAAACTGCCGGAGCTGGCCATCATTGCTGAGACAGCTAAGAAGCTCGGCGTACATCCTAACCTCGGCATCCGCATCAAGTTGGCAAGCAATGGCAGTGGCAAGTGGAGCGAGAGTGGCGGCGATGCCTCCAAGTTCGGGCTTAACTCTTCCGAGCTGCTCATGGCATTGCAGAAGCTCGACGAACTGGGACTTCGCGACTGCTTGAGCCTCATACACTTCCATATCGGCAGCCAAATCAACAAGATACGCCGCATCAGTACTGCCCTACGCGAGGCTGCTCAGTACTATGTCCAGCTGCATTCCATGGGCTTCGACATCAAGTTCGTGGACTGTGGAGGCGGGTTGGGCGTCGATTACGACGGCACTCGGAGCAGCAACAGCGAGAGTAGTGTCAACTACAGCATACAAGAATATGTCAACGACTGCGTATATACCTTCGTGGAGGCAGCCAACAAGAACGGGATACCTCACCCAGATATTATTACCGAAGGCGGTCGCTCGCTGACGGCACACCACAGTGTCCTTATCATCGATGTGCTGGAAAGTGTCTCTGCACCACAGATGCCTGAGGACTTCGAGCCAGGCCCCGACGACCACAAACTCGTGCATGACCTGACGGAGATATGGGACAAACTCTCTTCTCGTTCCCTGCTTGAGGACTGGCACGATGCAGAGGACATTCGCGAAGAAGCACTCGACCTCTTCCGCCACGGCATCATCGACCTCAAGACACGTGCGCAGATTGAGTCGCTATATTGGGCCATCAGCCACGAAGTGGCAGAGCTGGCACACCACCAGAAGCACGTGCCCGACGAGCTACGAAAGCTCGATAAGCAGATGGCAGACAAGTACTTCTGCAACTTCTCGCTCTTCCAGAGTATGCCCGACTCGTGGGGTATCGACCAACTCTTCCCCATCATGCCGATTGCACGCCTCGAGGAACAGCCCACAAGAAGCGCGACTCTGCAAGACATCACCTGCGACAGCGACGGCAAGATTTCGGCCTACGTCAATGGCGGACAGCAGACAAACTACATCCCTCTGCACCCTGTCCGTCAGGGCGAGCACTATTACATCGGCGTCTTCCTCGTGGGTGCCTATCAGGAGATTCTGGGCAACATGCACAACCTCTTCGGCGACACGAATGCCGTACACATCAGTGTTGACAAGGAAGAGTACGCCATCGAGCAATTCATTGATGGCGAGACGGTTGCCGACGTGCTGGAGTATGTGCAGTACGACCCGAAGAAACTTGTCCGCCGCTTAGAGATTTGGGTTAGCAAAGCCATCAAGGACGGCAAGATTACCCCAAGCGAAGGCAAGGAGTTCATCAGCAACTACCGTGCCGGACTCTACGGATATACATATTTGGAGTAATTAAGAATCAAGAAAGAATAACTAAGAACTATGGATAAAATCAAGTACATTGGCGTTGACGACCTTGACCTCGACCTCTTCGAGAGCCAGTACGTCGTGCCCGAAGGCATGAGCTATAACTCCTATCTTATTGAGGACGAAAAGATTGCCATCATGGATACTGCCGACAGTCGAAAGGCTGACGAGTGGAAAGCTAACCTTACTGAAGCACTTGCAGGCCGCAAGCCCGACTACCTTGTGGCGCATCATATGGAGCCCGACCACGCCGCCCTCATTGCCGACATGCTTTCGGCTTATCCCGAAATGCAGCTTGTTTGCAGCGCACAGGCAGTAAAGATGCTGCCCAACTTCTTTGATGGATTCAACTTTGAAGGTCGTGTCATTACGGTCAAGGAAGGCGATACGCTTTCCCTGGGCAGCCATACGCTTCAGTTCATTGCTGCCCCGATGGTGCACTGGCCAGAGGTTATCATGAGCTACGAAAGCACAGAGAAGGTTCTCTTTGCTGCCGATGGCTTCGGAAAGTTCGGGGCAGCCTCCCCCGTCCCCTCCAAAGGAGGGGAGAACGATGAGGCAACCAAAGGGAACATTAACAATGAAACGGACGGACGATTCACCCCTCCTTTGGAGGAGACGGGGGAGGCTTGGGCTTGCGAGGCCCGTCGCTACTACTTCAACATCTGCGGCAAGTATGGCATGCAGGTGCAGAACGTCCTGAAGAAGGCTGCTGCCCTCGACATACAGACCATCTGCCCCTTGCATGGTCCCGTCTTGGAGGGCAAGGCTTTGGCTAACGCTCTGAAACTCTACGACACATGGAGTCGCTACGAACCAGAGAGCGAGGGAGTGCTCGTTGCATACGCCAGCATTCACGGCGGTACAGCAGCTGCCGCCAAGCGACTCGGGGAGTTGCTCAAGGAGAAAGGTGCACCGAAGGTTGTGGTGAGCGACCTTAGCCGCGACGATATGGCAGAGGTCATCGAGGATGCTTTCCGCTATCCCAACATCGTCTGCTGCGCTGCAAGCTACGATGGAGGTGTCTTCCCCGTCATGCACGACTTCCTCTACCACCTGCAAATCAAGAACTATCAGAAGCGTCGCTTCGGCATCGTAGAGAACGGAAGCTGGGCTCCCTCTGCCGGACGCGTTATGCGCGAGATGATTGGGGCAATGAAGGACTGCGAGATTGTTGAGCCTATGGTCACCATACGCTCCCGCATGAAGCCTGCTGACGAAGCTCTTCTGGAGCAGTTGGCAGAGGCAATGGTAAAGTGACGCTGGCGTCTGTTGTCAGAAGTCCACGTACTTATTGCCAACAACCCACGTACTTATTGCCGGAAGTACACGTACTTATTGCGAACAACCCACGTACTTATTGAAGACAACCCACGTGTAGTCAAACGACTTCACGTGGGTTCTTCTATTTCCCTCCACAGGGTTATGGCTTGAGACGGCAAATCATTTTATGCGAGATGCCTGCCAACGCTCGATATTACGCTTGAGACCTTCGTACTTGGCACGCTTGACGGCAGAGCCCTTGAAGAGGGTTCGGTATTGTTCCTCCGTAAGGTCGGACCAGTCTTCGGGTGTCATGCGCAAAAGCGACTCTGAGGGTTGGAAGGCTGATTCTGTCGTGGGATGCGACTCGACGAACTGAGGTGTGGCCCGCAGACAACGGTCGCAGCCATAGAAAGTGCTGCCAGAAAGGCGAACATCTTCCTGCAACGGACCGCGATGCTCGATGGTCTGGTAGCTGACGCAGCGGCGGGCATCGAGTCCATCAGCGGTGAGTGCCGGGCACAGGGACGTCCATCCTGTCTGCTCTGGCAAGGCATCGGACAAGGGAACATCGTAGCTGTCGGACTCTGACGTCAGGAAAAGTTCTCCGAGGAAGACCGTCGGGCCATAGCCAGGCACAGCAATAAGTCCGCTTCGGGTAAAGGTCCCTACCCCGCTCTTCCATGCCCAGTAACGTTCCAGCACGGGTGCCGTATCCACGAAGCAACGCCCTTCGAGCCCACAAGTCTCCATAAGCTCATGCATCCGTTCTCGGAGCACATCATGATAGTCCCTGCCCTGAGCATAAAGACTGATGGCAGGCTGATGGCTCGCTGGCATGAAATTCATCGCCAGACTGACAATCGTCCGCACCCCGGGCACAAGGTTGTCGGGCTGAAGACGCAGCTCTACGTTCCGCCGCAGGTAGTCCATGTCGGCACAACAGCCAAGCTCCAGCCATCGCAGAAAACGTGTTGAAAAAGGCTCTGCGACGGGTTCGGCCTTCGCAAAGCCACAGTTGGCAAAGCCCAAGCGCAGTGCCTGGGCTTTGATGTCTTTACTATTCAATAACGCCGAACTCATATCCTTCCTGCTTGAGCCAAGCGAGTGCTTCGGGAAGTGCGTGCTTCAACTTGTCGATACTCTTCAACGAGTCGTGGAGAGTGATGATACTTCCGTTGCGCGTATAGCGTTTGATGTTGTTCAGGACGTCTTCGGCAGTAAGCAGACGGCTGTAGTCGCGCGTCACAACATCCCACATCACCACCTTGATGCCCACGTACCTCAGCACGCGATACTGTACCATCCCAATCCATCCATGAGGGGGACGGAAGAGATTTGTGTGCAGTATGTCGTTGGCTCTCTTGATGTTGGCCAGGTACGTCCAAGGCCTATGCCGTGCTCCAGATATATGATTGTAGGTGTGATTGCCTATACCGTGACCACGCTGCCGCACCTCATTGAGCAGATGAGGGTACTTCGCTGCGTTGTCACCCACCATGAAGAAGGTGGCCTTGGCACCGAATCGGTCGAGTGTATCAAGGATAAAAGGTGTGGCTTCGGGAATAGGTCCGTCGTCGAAAGTTAGATAGACCACCTTCCGGTCCTGGTTTATCCGCCACAAAGCGTGGGGATAAAACCAGCGGAAGATTCTTGGTGGTTGCTCAATGAACATTATTCTTCATCCTCTTCATAATCGTCTCCGTCGCTCATACCGACGCTGCCATAGAGTCGGGACTGCAGGAGCTGATTGTAGATAGCCAGCAGTTTGGTAAGCTCAGAGGTCTTGTCGCCGCCTGCACTTTCCATGATTGTAATGGCGCTATGCATTGCATAGAGGTAGTACATGCAGTCTTTCTCGCTGAGCAAGAGCTGGTTGTTGGGCAGGTTCAAGTACCAGTCCAGATACTCGCCTGCCTGAATTGCGACAGGAAGAGCAATGGCGTTGGCTTCCTTCTTGCCTCCCAAAGCGTTCCAGACGCGAGCCAGTTCCAGCGAACCACTGCCGAAGCTGTGAGGCACGGTGCTTGGCGGGATGGCCTGCTCTGCCTTGGCAACCACGCGGGCAGCCTTGTCGAGCTTGCCTTCTTGCACAAGACGTGCGGCCAACTGAGAGAAGATGCGGCGATGGGTTCCGCACATGCGCAGGACGGTTTCATCAAGGTAAAGGCCCGGAGCATCGAGTCCTCCGAAGGCGAAGCGCGTCATGAGGTTCTCGTACATCTTCTCCGTGTCGATGTTCTTGCCGCTCTTCGTCGTGTTGAAAGGCGTTATGCGATAGGCAAGACCTTCTTGCACGAAGTAGTCCTTGATGTTGCCATAGCTGTCGGGACCAACGGTCATAGCGATGTAGAGGGGACGTTCCCAATTGCATTGAGCTATCATCTCGTACATCATCAGCTCGCTCTTGTAGATGGCACGCTTGCCCTTGAGGCTGATATGCATCTGGTCTGGGATGCTGTCACCTGCCATCATCATGCCGCTACGACGTACCGCTTCCTTGTCAACCGTTACGACAAGGCTGTCTGTAGGAATGAAGCGGAGGTCGGGATTCTCGTTGAGTATCCACTTATCCATGATGGTCTTCAGCTCATAAGGGTTCTCGCCCAGCAGCTCATGGAGTGCGTCGGGGTTGTCCTTATAAGTGTCTATGAGACGTTCCAACGTGCCTGGGCGGACGGAAATACCTTCACGTGTGCCTGCCACATACTGCAATCTGCTCCAATGGATGGGAACAGCTGGCGAGTCATAGGCAGGACGCTTCATCTGGTCGATGTACCAGTCGGTCTGCAAATAAGAGAGGTTGCAGACGCGGGCATCTGTGCGGAAGCCTTCTGTCTCCTGTGCATACCAGAGGGGGAAGGTGTCGTTATCGCCATTGGTAAAGATGATAGGGAAGCGTGTCTTATCGAGGGATTCAAGGTAGTTACGCCCGAAGTCGCGACAGGTATAGCGTCCCGAGCGGTCGTGGTCGTCCCAAGTCTGGCCTGCCATCTGTATGGGTACAAGGATGCAAAGGCAACTGAGGGCTGCACAAAGCTTCTCGTTCTTCAGCAACTTTTGCAAGTAGCTTGCTATACCAGCAACACCCAAACCTACCCAAATAGCATAGGCATAGAATGAACCAGCGTATGCATAGTCGCGCTCACGAGGCTGCATCGGTGTCTGGTTAAGGTAAAGCACGATGGCAAGACCTGTCATGAAGAAGAGGAAGAAGACGATGCCAAACTGCTTCTCGCCCTCGCCGTTGTTCTTCTCATCGTTCTTGAAGAGCTGCCAGAACAAGCCGATAAGTCCAAGCAGGAGAGGCAGGCAGTAGAAGACATTACGTCCTTTGTTCTCGCGCAACTCTGTGGGCAGCTTGCTTTGGTCGCCCAAGCGCATATTGTCGAGGAAGGGAATGCCGGTAATCCAGTTACCGTGCTCCCACTCGCCATTGCCTTGTAGGTCGTTCTGGCGACCTGCGAAGTTCCACATGAAGTAACGCCAGTACATGAAGTTCACCTGATAGCTGAAGAAGAAACGAAGGTTCTCGAGCTGGGTAGGTGTCTTTACCTGTACCATATCACCGCAACGCTCATAGCTCTTGACAGTTCCCTTCACGCCGCCCATCCAGCTTTCATAGGCCTTGCTGTGTGACTCGCTGTACATGCGGGGGAAGAACATGTTCTGCTGATAGACATAGTCAGTCTTGTAACGCTGTATCTCGTAGCGGTCAGGTTCATCCTGTGTCTGCTTTTCCTTCCTCTGATAGACGGGAGCACCCTGCTCGCTGACAGGAACGCAGTAGTTCCCTTCGGGCTTCAGCAACACCTGGCTCGTATAGGCAGGACCATAGAGCAAGGGACGGTCGCCATACTGTTCACGGCTCAGGTAGGTACCCAGCGTGAAGATGTCCTCAGGCGAGTTCTGGTCCATAGGCGTATTGGCAGAGCTGCGAATGACGATGACTGCATACGAGCTGTAGCCAATCATTATCATCAACATACAGAGGAGCGAGGTGTTCATCAGGCGGGCAGAGACGACACTCTTTCCCCCTTTCTTCCAGCGAAGGGCAAAGAAGAGAAGGGCAAGAATGACCACACCCCAAAGGATGCTCGTCCAGCCGTGACCGTAGAAGGGAATGCCCAGCATACCTACGCTCAACAGATAGGAGAGGTTCATCCGCATGCGGCTCTTCTGCTTAATGGTTTCCCAGATGCTCCAGAGCACGATGGCAACGAGCAGAGCAATATAGACGATGACACCTGTATTGAAGGGCATGTCGAGGGTATTGACAAAGAGCAGCTCAAACCATCCGCCTACCTTCACGATGCCTGGCACGATGCCGTAGAGCACAGCAGCAATCAGCAGTCCGCTGACTGCCACCGAGAGCATTGCACCCTTCATTGTGGCGTTCTTCACCTTCCTGTAATAGAAGATAAGCACGAGGGCAGGCAGACAGAGCAGGTTCAACAGGTGGACGCCGATGCTCAGACCTGTCAGGTAGGCAATAAGGATGAGCCAGCGGTCGCTCCCTGGTTCGTCGGCATGGTCTTCCCACTTTAGCATCAGCCAGAAGACAACAGCCGTGAAGAGGCTACTATAGGCATAGACCTCGCCTTCGACAGCACTAAACCAGAAGGTATCGCTGAAGGTATAGACCAACGCACCCGTCAGCGCACTTGCCTCTACCATAATGAGTTGTGCAAGGTTCTTCACCTGTCCATTCTCGCCCACAAGCTTGCGAGCCAGATGGCTGATGCTCCAGAAGAGGAACATGATGCAGGCGGCACTGAAGAGGGCGCTCATCATGTTGACCATAAGAGCCACCAGCGTCGGGTCGTTGACGAACTGCGTGAAGAGGTTGGCCGTCAGCATGAAGAAAGGTGCCCCAGGCGGGTGACCGACTTCCAGCTTATAGGCTGTAGTGATGAACTCTGGGCAGTCCCAGAAACTGGCCGTAGGCTCTATTGTGCTGCAATAGACGAAGGCCGCAATTGCGAATGTGAGCCAACCCATCAGGTTGTCCACTAGTCGAAAATGTTTCATTCCGTTTGCTTATATATATAAGATGTATAAAATTTCGTGCAAAGGTACGACAAATAATTCACAATTCATAATTCATAATTCATAATTAAGGTTGAAAGGTGAAAAATTATACTCTTTTCACATAAAAAGGAAGCGCGACACACCTTTGTGCATCGCGCTCCTGTGTGGAGCAGAACGAAGAAGAACTTCGCTCGACAATCCTCTTACTCGGATGTTGGACTACCTGGGTTCGAACCAAGACTAAGAGAACCAAAACCTCTTGTGCTACCATTACACCATAGCCCAATCCAAACCAAACGTTATTAGCGTTTGGGTGCGATTTCGTTTTTCGCGCTGCAAAGGTACAACAATTAATTCAAAGTTCAAAATAAATAAATTCAAAATTATTCGTTTGCCCTTGCTTTTTTACTATAATCACAGCATTTGCAGCCTCCAGACTTGCTTGCCGAAGCCTCTCACCTCACCGTAATCTTCCTTGTCGTTCCTTCTGCTGAGCAGATAGCTTGCGCCCTTTGGTTTCGTAATCATTGCTTTATGAACGTACACTTCCCCCACTTTGGCCAACCACGAAGAACAAGTTTAGAACTAGAATAGTCAACGATAGTAACCGTCTCGTATTCTTCGCCTGTAAACATATAGCCCAATATCAAATTATCATGGCAACAGCTATAACTATATGTTTTGTCTTTCTTCTGTTTACCATCCACAAATTCCCTGCATCGCACAAGATGGTGTTTCGAGAAATCCAACATATAGTATGAGTCCTTTTGCTGAGACGTACTCCACTTTCCAACAAGTGCGTTCTCCATTTGAGAATCATGTTCTACGTCATTTCTTTTATTCTTGCCTTGACATGCAACAAGAAATATAACCGTAAGGCAGAGAATAATGGTTTGTTGTGTAAAATATGAAGCTTTCATGTTACATTAATATGACGAAGAGACAATCATTTGCGGCGATATAAACGATAGGTTACAAATCGATGCTCGGGCGTGTAAATTCTTTCAACAAGTCCTTTCATATATCCCAATGACCATAGGAATTGTAAAGGATGTAAAAGGAATTCGCTGCGACAGGTTTCTGTCGTCTCACACACTAGTTTGTAGTCATGCTCCAAGTTGGGATGGAATGTGCTGTAGTATATTGGTTCTTCTGTTTTCATTATGAGATACTTTGCTTTGCATGATTCCAAATATGCTGTCTGTTCTTCAACAAGTTCTTCTACATAGGCATTAGGCGTGCAGAAGTATTTGATTGGAGGCAGGCAATCAGTTTGCGTATAGATACCTGTATCGTAGGATCTTATGGTTAATATCTCTTTATGAGGATCCTTATCCGCATTTATAATCTCTGCTAAAGGCAGAACCGCTCTTGGGAAATTTCCGGAAATGAGTATCATGAGATTGTAGTTTGTTAGTGTGGCAAGTAACACGAGGACTGCTGAGCCTGTAGCGATAAAGGTTTTAGAGTGGATAACTCGGGCAAAATATATTACAAACGGTGCAAAGGCAAAAATTGTGAGGAAGTAGTACAGATACACTTTGAACAACACGAAAGTCAAGAGTTCTGCCCCCCAACAGAACGCAATAGTCAATTTCATATCTCGCGATATACGCAAAAGCCATACTATACCCACTAGCAACAGCCAGCCTATCCATTTTAAAGGCCACCATGCTGCCGATGCATCTACCTTGCCTGCTGCTGTATATTGAAAGATGTTGAAATAGAAATAGGACTTATACAAATCGGCCTCGTTCCCATGTATCACAAAGTACAATAGTATTCCAGCTGTGAGTCCTCCTGCACCCGCTATAATCCATGTTAGACATTGAAGTAAGAGCATTATCTGGCTACGCTGCCATGCAAGGACAAACATTGCTGCCAATGCTCCAACACACATAGCCAACACCGTGAATTTCATCCAAAAGATAGCAGCAATTCCTATCCCAATAAGAACCGACTCCCTGTTTCGAGGCAGTTTACCCAACTTTGCATATACCAACGTTTTATACAGAATATAGAGCAAGATGGGCAAGGATAATTCTTCAACAGTATCGCCATAAAGCATAAAGTCTGATGTGTAGGTCAGTATGCCCACGACGCAAGTAGCAATCAGGCTGATGCCGTGATTGGCAAACATCCGCATTGTCTTGTGGGAGCATACAAGGAATCCGAAGCAACAAAGAATTTCGAGCAAGTAAATGCCTAAGAAATTTCTGGATGACAATGCCGCTGCCCATTCGTGCAGAAAGAAAAGCAGAGGCCCCTTCTGGTCGTGTATATCTGTATAAAGCAATTTACCAGCAAGCATACTCTTGCCAATGCTCATGAACCAATTGGCATCGTCATGAGGTTGCAAAGGATATATCCAAGAGCAACAGCTAAATAAAGTGATGAGTGCTATTGCTAATAATAATAGCAGTAAGGAGGTTTTATAGTCTTTCATCTTTTATATTATAACGAGGACGACGTTTAACTTCAATATATATTTTGCCAATATACTCACCCACGATGCCTAGGCCAATTAATACACAGCCGCTACAGAACCATATAGACAATATGAGTGATGGCCAGCCTGTAATTGCTTTTCCTTGTATGAGACAAACTATGACCCATACCGTGATGCCTATAGCAATTAACAAGAAAAGGATACCAAGCCAAAATACCATGTGCACCAGACTCATGGAGAAACTCGTGATACCATCGAATGCAAGGTTCAGCATTTTAGTAAGAGGGTACTTGCTATCTCCTGCCTGACGCTCCTTCCTAGCATACTCAACCTGAGCCGTATTGTATCCCAATAAAGGAACTATACCACGAAGAAACAGATTACGCTCTTCATAGCAAAGTAGGGCTTCAACGGCACGTCGAGACATGAGACGATAATCCGCATGATTGTATATGGTCTTCACCCCCATTCCACCCATCAGGCGATAAAACATTTGTGCCGTAGTACGTTTGAACCATGTATCTGTAGTACGAGAGTTGCGCACACCATATACAATGTCGTTTCCCATTAACGCATGGTGCAACATATCTGTGATGACAGTTTCATCGTCCTGCAAGTCAGCATCTATTGTTACCACGAAGTCAGCAAAACGAACCGCAGTAGTAAGACCAGCCATCAAAGCATTTTGATGGCCGCTGTTGCACGCGAGGTTGATACCGGCAATACGACTGTCTTCTGCATACATACGTTCTATGATTTCCCAAGTGGCATCATTACTTCCGTCGTTGATATACAATACGCGACTCCCTGTACTAATGACCGACTGCATACTTTCGAGTACATTTAGCAAATGCTGTGTAGTCTGTTCGAGTACAGGTGCCTCATTGTAGCACGGCACAACGATTGCCAGGCAAGGCCTGCTATCTGATTCTTTATTCATGGCGTTTCAAAATACTTTGTAGTATATTGACTTGTCGGCTTAAATGTAACGTACTTGTTCAGCAAGAACTGAAACAAAGCGACTGATACGATTGAAAACAACTTGGATGTAATTTTATCGAAACAATATATCTCTATACATAGGTACAGAATAGTATTAGTAATCAGTATCCCCGACACTCCAACCACCAAAAACATAACGAAACGCCAGAAAGTCTTTTCCTTTGTCATAAAATTAATATTACGGTTTAGGAAGAAACCAACAGGAATACTTACCAGCACACTAACTACATTTGCAATGAGATAGTGGAATCCTATCATATAAATGAGTATAGTATAAACGACAAATTCAAGCACAGAAGTAAGCAGCCCAATGATAGTATAGAGTATCACATGACGGAACCTCGTAAACAAGAATAACGAGTATACAAATTTGAGATGCATCATTGCCTGATAGCATTTTTAACGATGCCTTCCACTTCCCTCCAAAAGGCCTGAATTGTTTTCAGATTTGGAAATAAAAAAGACGTGGGAGTCTATTCTTCCGTACCTATCCCCGCTATCAGGCCTTCGCATTGCCCCGTGTCAAGGATAAGCAACGCAAGCCAGCCCACGCCAAGTGATTATATATGCAACATTCCACTATACATAACTACATATAGTAATGTTGGGATATAATCTACCCACGCAGACGCTTTTGTTGCATTACCTCTGTGACACGATTCAAAGTTGCGAAGTTTGATAGCACAGACAGTAACGTTTTGAAAACGTCCTTTCCCTTTGGCTGCCCTTACAAACGGTGTGCTCAGCCTCTGGATTCCATTAAGATTGTTGACCCGCCCTGCCATCGTTTGACTGGCTTGGTCGCTGCAAAGTTACGAAATAACTCATATATAATGCAAGTTTTTAGCAAAAAGATTTGTAAGAAGCAGAAAAAGCCTTTCTATAACTGGGCAGAAAGGCTTCCTTTTACGTATATTGACGATGTTTTTAAATGGACAGCATAGCTTAGAACATCATCAAGCAAAGCCTTTGCCATAACATCAATGAAGTAAATGGCATGAATAATGCTTCGGATGATGCAGATTTGTCCTCCTGACTCGGGGCATCGCACAATGATTTATTGTCCAAACCATCCAAACCAACATATATATATAGGTTTGGATGGTTGGACGGAAAGCTGATTAAAAAGTTGTGTTATTTTCGTAAAAGTCATTATCATGAACACAGATTGTCGTTACCTGCTCAAGATGTCCAGCGTGACGGGATGCCGCCAGCAGAACTGCCAAAGGATGATGCAGT
>Ga0310690_10002767_pt1 | contig 27753 bp, 49 predicted proteins | sample AusTroGonzalo_MG_2_FD_207661 | JGI IMG/M metagenome (GOLD analysis project Ga0310690, IMG submission 207661) | Bovine rumen microbial communities from tropical cattle in Woodstock, Queensland, Australia - Gonzalo_04 (v2) (version 2) | ecosystem: Host-associated > Mammals > Digestive system >...
TACATCTGCCTCTAATGCACAGACGCATGAACAGAACTCTTACGGATATAGCCAAAGCTCATTACAGCACGCCGGAGAAGCACAGGACTATGCAACCTTGAGTAGATCATGGGCGGAAGGCGGCACAGGAACCCGTGAGAATGAGGACATAGATAACTCCGAGTATTGGGCGGGTGTATCAAGGTATTACGCAGACAATGTAATTCCAAGCGTAATGATAGCGAACAATAGGCTATACGCAAAGATAGATAACATTTCATTTCTTGTGTCAAATAATCGTCTGTACGTTAAGGCGTAAAGGAGGGAATTATGAACGTACCAACAGGCTATATAGAACTTGATCTTGTCGGATTTACCGATAAAGGCGCATACAATCCTAATGTATATTATGTAAAAAATGATCTTGTTCATTTTCACGATGGAGTATTCAGATGTCTTAAGGATGATGTTATAGGTGTTACCCCGGTAGAAGGTGACACATGGACAGTTTGGGTAGCTCCTGCATCCGGTGTTTCATCTTTCAATACCAGACAAGGATCTGTTTTACCGATGGCCGGTGATTATTCTGATAATCAGATAAATCTTTCCGTAACAAGGCATATCGGCGGAGGATCACAGACTACATCGAGTCAGGCTTTAGATGCAATTATAGCGCAGTTAATGCCTATAGGAGCAGTTGAGAGCTTCGCAACAGCCAAAACGGGAGACGGTATAACCGGAGCTACAACACCTACAGGAGTATTCCCACCTAACAGTGCATACCTTGTGTGTGATGGAGCAAATGTTGATCTTACGGCATATCCGGATCTTGCGACATATTTTGCGACATATTACAAAAACACATACTGCTTCAATGAGAACGGTCTTAATCCAGGAACAGGAAAATTTGCCTTGCCGGATTGGTCCGCAGACTTCCCGGAGAATGGCGTGTTATGCATAAAGGCTAAATAAAACGAAAATTTTATCAACTCTGTGGTGGTGGAATATGTAGACACGCATATGGTTATGGTTGGATATCGCCTACGGTAGAAGAAGTCCATAGCAATCAAGGTCACTTAATACTCGAAAAGAGATACGTCTGACGCATAGTAAGTCTAACATAAAACGTAGGAGGCTGAACAGACGGTGAATTCGTATGGTACACAATGTACATGTAAGGTGCAAATCCTTACCCACAGAGATACAAAAAAGAAAGGAGATAGATAATGGCAGTAAATAAAGGAAGATTTTTGTCACAGAGATTACTTACATCGGGAAGTTTTAGCGTATCAATGAATAGCGCAATAACTACGACATATGCAAACGATAATGTTCGTAACGGTAATGTTGCCAACATATATTTTGGTGGGGCTACTTCCAGCCCTATAAGTGTAACACCAAATACTACAGTACTTGGAACTGTACCCGAGGGATATCGACCTATGTATAACACACCCGTTGACCTTGAGTTTGCGGAAACAACAGGCGGTACTCGATATTATGCAAAGGCGATAATAGGAACCGATGGCAAAGTATATAGTAGGCATGGTTCAAGTGCAAGGAATATGCAGATAATACTTGTCAGTGGTTCATATGGGATAGCATAAATAAAACAAGAATTTCATTTATAAGGAGGATAAAAATATGAAACTTGCAGTAGTAGATAACGTGAACGGAGTTTTTAAGGTAGAGTCCGAGTGGAATGTTCCGGATGCAGCAGCAGCGCAGGGTGCAATCGTAGCTTTTCACAGCAGATGTACAGTCCTTTGGAACGCTCCTGACGTTGCCAAAGCAACCGTGAAGATCCTTGACGAGAACCTTAATCTCTTTGGGGATTATGAAGAGACCGTAACCCACGTCGTAGAGGAATAATATGGATGCTCCAATAATGGTATCGCCACAAGAGATATTTACCGTCACACTTGCCGTATGCGGAGCAATAGTCTCCGTGTCGGCAGCAATGGCGGTTATCGGGAGGGCGATATCAAAACTTAAAGAGCCGGACATCAAGCAGAATGAAAGGATCACGGCATTGGAAGAAGCGGTTGAGAAAATCAATAGACGCTTGGAACTTGGCAATAGACGCTTTGAGGCGGACACAAAACAGGTAGAGCAGCTTGAATCATCCGTGAAACACGCAAACAAGATCATCCTGGAAAGCCTTCAAGTGCTTATAGAGCATGACATTGATGGAAACAATACCGAAGGTCTTAAGGACATGAAACACAGGCTTGATCAATACTTACTTGATAGGTCGATAGGTGGTGTGTAATGGCTTATTTCCTTGGAGGACTTGGAGCAGGAATACTTATAATCCTTGGGATTATGTATTTTAACATCGGAAGACATAAGCGTATACCAAGTCTGACAAAGTATGTCGTGTTTTCTATAACAATCCTGCTCCTGTATACGGTTGCAGAGTTTATTAGCAAAACTTCACACGATACCCTTACCACTTGTCTTTATGCCTGTTTTGGTGGGGAGATATTAAGTTGTGCGCTTATCAAAATTTTCAAGTTGAAGGGAGATAACAATGAGTAGTGGTTTTTTAATATCAGCATTGGCCATAATATCCGGTCTTACTTCTCTGACCGTGGAGGCCATTAAGAAGCTTTTAGGGGATCATAAGTATTCATCTAACCTTTTAGCTGCAATAGTAGCAGTTATTCTCACGGTCGCAGTATCAGCAGGATATATGATCTACTTCGATGTAGCCTTAACTCCGCAGATAGCGGTGATTGTCGTGACTATGACCTTTCTTTCATTCCTTACTTCTACAGTAGGCTATGACAAGGTAAAACAGCTTTTGGAGCAGTTACATGGTTAAGATAGCTCATGCTTCGATAGATGAACATGGGAATATTAGCGGAGGACAGGCCGGGGACCAGACAGGCAAGGAAGTCTGTATTAGGGATTGGTATAACAAGCCTTGGAACGTAGTTATCCGGATGAAGATACCCGCTATGCGCTTAAAGGTCGCGGACTGCATGAAGAAGGTGGTCAATAATAATTTGGTAGGTTATAACCAGTTAAAAAGAAACAGCCTATTGAATTATGCCAGGAACGTTGGCTATGACCCTGCAAAGGTTACAACTCCATGTGAAACTGATTGTTCTGCATCTGCAACACTCGCTTGCATATATGCAGGAATAAGTGAATCCGCACTTGTAAAGAATGGAAACAGCGCAACCACAAGCACGTTAAGAGGGCTTCTTAAGGCTACAGGAAGCGTAGATATCTTTTCAGATAAAGAATATACGGCCAAAACAGATAACCTTCTTGTCGGAGATATTCTGCTGTCAGAAGGACATCATGTAGCGGTAGTCGTGGAAACGGATGCAATAGTAAGGAAGAGTGGTATGAAGACATCAAAGAATGGCATAGAACTTATAAAGAAGTTTGAGGGATGTCAGCTTAAGGTCTACCTTGATCCAGTTGGAGTACCTACGGTTGGTTATGGACATACGGCAGGAATTACGGCTTCAATGGTAGGTCTTCCGATATCGCAATCACAGGCAGATGCTTACCTTGCAGAAGACTTGATAAAGTATGAAAACGCCGTAAATGTGACCGGACTTAAATTAAGTCAGAATCAGTTCGATGCACTTGTATCATTCACATATAATTGCGGAGCCGGAAACCTTAAAAAGCTTGTAATGGGTAGAGATTATCAGCAGATAGCCGATGCTATGCTCACATATAACAAGGCGAAGGGTCAGGTCCTTAATGGCCTTACCAAGCGGAGACAGGCCGAAAGAGAATTATTCATGTCCGGTTGTGATGTGAAGAAGACCGGATGTCCTTATCCAGAACCTACAAAGACAATAAGGCTTAATTCCCGTGGTAATGATGTTAGATGGTTACAATGGATGCTTAATGATAAAGGACATTACGGATTGATCATAAATGGCATAGCAGGACCCTTGACCATTGGAGCATTGGAAGACTTTCAGAAACACGCTTTCCCGAACGAACCTAAAGAATGGGATGGGGTATGCGGAGTTAAGACAAGAGAGAAATTAGCGGGATAATCCCGATTACATAGATCACAAGGAAAAGGAGGATTAAAAAATGGCATCAAGCTCGGTAAAAAAGAAAACCACAAATGGAACCAATGCAAATAAGACATCTACCAAAAGTAACACCAATGTAAACCCCGGCTATGGATCACAGCCCAAAAACACCAATGTAAATCCCGGCTATGGTACGCAGTCAACATGGAGGCAGAACGAGCTAAAGAAAACAAGTAGCTCAACGTATGATAAAAACAGAGGTACTGTTACCTATGGTGGATATGGCAGAAATGCCTCAACGGGAAATTTCAAGTACCCACAAAACACAAACTCCACAAGCACATCTGGATCGTCAGGATCTTCCGGATCATCAGGTGGTGGCAGTTCACAAAGATATGAAGAGCCTGAATACGAAGAGACTACTTACGAAGAGACCCCCGAACAGGAATATGTGCCCGGATCTTGGGATTACAGCGGACTTATAGATGTCTATATAAACGACCTTAATGAAAGAGCAAAGGCCGCTTATGATAGAAGCATGAACGCAGTTAATGAATACTATAATGCGGCAAAGAACAACCTTAATGCTAATTACAATTCAAGTTTAGATGCTCTTAATGCCAATGATGCAAACAACAAGAGTGCGATAAATGCGGACGCAGAGGAAGCTATGAGACAGGCTTATGTCAATAATATGCTTTCAAGAAAAGCTATGCAACAGGCTTTAATGGCACAGGGGCTTGTAGGCGGGGCTTCTGAAACGACACAGGCAGCTATGGAAAACAATTACGGAAACGCCCGCAATGCTATAGATACCACAAGGAATAAGAACCTTGCGGATCTTTTGGCAAAGTATCAGAACAACCTTACCGGACTTAAGCAGCAGCTTAACAATGGCTTGACGGATCTTGATTCGCAGAGGCTTTCATACTCTATGCAGGTCAATGATTCTATCAATAATCTGTTACAGAGTTATGCAGATAAGATCACTGATTGGATAACTACTTGGGGTAGTAGTGCTGATCCCCTTAAGGCTATACAGGCTATTTACATAGCAGATGAAGGAAAAGCGGCCTTGGATGCTTACAATGGTTCAGACGGTGCTGCAAGCCTTACGTCTGTACCTAATAATTATATTTCCAACTTACAGACGATTGCGGGCAATTCGAAGTCATTTACTCCGGAAGCAGCAACAGCTAATAATGCATACACTCCTACAAGCTTCCAACAGTTAGGACAAATGACCAATAGCAACTATGCCAAGGCATTAGCAGCACAGGAAGCACTTGGAGCTACAACACCGCAGGCGCAGAACACAGCTTTAAGTCAGTACAGTAACATATCATCTTTGCAGAACATACTTAAACAGTTGGGTTATATGTAAGGGGATAACATGGGTAATACTAATCGCTTGACGAAAGAGGCACAGAGAAAAGCCTATCGCAAAACTGAACAGGGGCAAAAGGATCAGGGAGCGCAGGCTTCGCAGAACGCCCGCCTTAAAAGGGAGGGCAAGCGAAGCACGCGCTCTTATACCGCAAGTAATCCTTATACGGGTGAAAAAGTTATAGTTGGTGGCGGTGAATATTCCCCCGGAGGCAAGGGAAGAAATGCCGGTACGGGAAATAAAAGCAACCGTCAGCAGACTATACCAAAGGAGGCTATTGCAGCTCGCAAGGCAAAAAGAGACAAGATAAAGCAGGAGCAGGCAAAGCAAAAGATACCCAAGGTAGAGAAGAAGGAACAGGCAAAGACTACTCAAAAGACTACCAAAAAGTCTACGCAGACGATACCGAAGGTAGAAAACAACAAATTTGCCGATGATGCAATAAGCAATTCCAAGCCCATGTCAGCAAAAGACAAGGCTCTTACTGCACAGCTTAAGTCTGCCCTTGAAAAATCGCGGATTAAGGAAAATGCGAGAAAGAAATACGGTGCGTTTGAGTCAGCGGTAGCAGGAGCAGGACAGGCTCTTACAGCCCCGGCAAGCGGTATATCCAAGATCATAGATAAGATTGCCGGCAAGGATGTATTCAAGGACGATACTGTAACGAGAAACGCAGAAAATCGCGCAGCACTCGCAAGACAGGCTCATAGTGGAGCTTATGGAGCAGGATCACTTGCCGGTATGATGCTTGGCTCTTATGCCCTTGGTGGTGGTAGTGCAGGGGCTTCCGGTGGTTCAAGTGCAGCGGAAGCCTACAAAACAGCCAAAGATGCATCAATGGCTATGAATGGCTTATCTAAACAGCAAGCAGCTATTCAGGGCCTTAAGAGTGCTGCCAAAACGTTAGGGGTTAACTCCGTAAAGGAGCTTCCCAAGGACCTTGTCATGGACACCTTACCAAGACTGGCAGAGGTTGTTGACGATCCCAACCTTACAAACAAGCAGAGAGTTAAAGAGGTAGCAGAGAATGTCGCAGTAAATACTCTGTTTAATAATCTGTCTGAAATACCTGGCTTATTCAGAATAGGCAAGGACGTATCAAATACCTTTAAGGCTCTTCCTGCAAGTGATAATGTCGCAAAGAACATTGAGATACCTAAACTTGAGGCGAATGACTATAAGGCTAATTCCTTCAATGGGAAGCCTACAGTTATTAGTCAGCTTGGAGAACAGCCAAATATCGAAGAGATCAAGAGGGCAGTAAAGCAGAATACTGAAGCTGCTAACAAGGTGCTTGAAGAAGCAAAACCCTTGGATGAATTTACAGAAAGGGCATTAAAAAATAACAATGCCCATACGCAAGTAGATCGGATTGAGATAAACACCAGAAAGTCTCTATTAGATCATTACAAAGCGATGCGTGATAATATAGATCCCGATAAGGATATCCATTACAACAGAGAATATCCTAACGGGTATATTTACATGAAAGACCCTGAAACAGGTAAATTTGTGGAAGATCCGGAGACAGGAGAAATTATGCCTATTTCCGTAGACGATCTTAACAGACAAATAGAAATAGCGCAGGACTGGCTTGATCGCAATGATCCACATGACCTTGACACACTGGAGGATTTTGTTAGAAGGCAAAGAGAACAGGCCGTATCAGAGGGTAAAATATCCGAGGATTATCAACTTGGTGCGAGAGAAGAAGAACCACCTATAGAGGATGTTCTTACGGATTATGTTAATAGGCAGAGAGCAGAGGCTATTGCCAATGGCAAAATATCACCAGAAACAGGGGCTCCCAAAACAAAAACCCCTGAAACACCTACGGACGCAAGATATATCGACAATAGTTATGAGTGGAAAGACCCTGCATTAGACGAATACAGACCTTCTGCAAAAGAGCTTATAGACGGGATCAGAGAAGACATAGCCAAGTATTCCGATAAGAAAGTTAAGCCTACCACAAAGAAAAACCTTGACTATCTTGAGCAGTCGGTTGACAGACTTGAACAGGCTTATAGAACCGGTGAGAACTTTGACGAGGCTTATGAAGATTATCGCAAGGCCATGAACAGGGTTAAGGACAACTTCAAAAAGACAGAGGGAGATAATTATTGGGATAAAACATACAGGCAGACACTTAATCCGGTATCAGACGAAAACATAAAGACAAGGTTTGAGAACAAACCCTTTAAGGCAGAAGTTGACGATAACGGGTTTATGAAGGTGGATGATGATTTAGACCTTCCTTATAATGATATGGCGGAAGATACAGGCATAAGGAAAGGTTATAATATCATTGATGAAGGCGAACCCACTATAAGGTTAGATGCAACCGGTGATGGATCAAATACCATACCGGATATAGAAGTTAATAGATTAACAAGACAGCCTGAAAAGCTAATTGGAACCACTAGAGAGCGTGGCTTCCACAATAGCAGCAGGACAAGGGGAGCTATCCCGGAAGAGATAAAGAAAGCTCTTAACGAGCAGGATAGCATCATTCGCAATACATATACTCAAAGTAAGAACTGGCAGACCGAAGATCGAGCTATAGAGCTATGGGATAATGTCAGCACTTATGACGATGCAGAATCGCAATTAAAAACCCTTATGCAAGAACATGATGCAGCAACCGTACCTTTTGCAAGAAGGCTTGTATCAGCGTACTCCAAAAGTGGACTTACAGAACAGGCAACAAGGGTTATGGACGATGTATCTGAATCGCTCACAAAGGCAGGACAGTATACACAGGCGGCAGTTTTAGGACTTGCAAAAGACGATCCTATGACTGCTTTAAGGTATGCCGAAAAGGAAATAGACAATATAAACGAGGCCGGGAAGAAGAAGTTTGGTAAGAAGTGGAAGGACTTCAATTTGAGTGATGAAGAAAAAGAACTGTTTGCTAATATAGATCCCGGAGATGAAGCTGCCATACATGATGCATTTGAGACAATAGGTAAGCGTATAGAAAAAGAATACCCTTCAACCTTCCGCGAACAGCTCAAAGAAGCTACTCATATTGGTATGTTATTAAATCCCCGTACCATGTCGAGGAACGTAATAGCAAATATACCTACACTTGCAATGAGAGCAACAGGGAATAGGCTTGAAGCACTTGGACAAAGAGCAGGACACTTAATTAATAAGGATATTGAAGTCAATCAGTCCATATTAGGAGGTGGTAAAAAGAGTCGCGCCCTGGCAGAAGAAGCCTATAATAAACCGGAAGTGCAAGCCTTATTCGATGCACTTGACGGAAAATATAATGAAACAAACAGCATCAGCAAGCATATCGGAAGGAAGCAGATGTTCAAGGGCGAAAACCCGATTGATAAAGTCATTGACGGTATACTTGGCGGTTATTGGCATGATGATGGAGGCTTGATCACAAAAGCCAACAATAAACTTGGGGCAGAAGGTAATAGAAGTACCCTTGAAGCATTAAGAGGTGCGACATATAAACTTCTTGAGTTAGGAGATGCACCATTTGTTAAAGAAAACTTTAAGGCTAGACTGGCTTCGGAGATCAAGGCTAAAGGATGGAGTAATGTTGACGAGATAACAGACGATGCGATTCAAAGAGCATTAAAAGAATCATTAGAGGCAACATACAAAGATCCAAACAGATTAAGCAGACTTCTACTTAATATAAAGAAAGATACAGGAATTGTCGGAGAAGGTGCTATTCCATTTGCACAGACCTTGGGATCTATTGGTATGCGTAGTTATGAGTATAGTCCTGTTGGTGGAACTGTAGCACTTGGGAGAATTACAAAGGGAGCCTTAGATCAAGATAGCGAGGCAGTCTCAAGGGGAATAAGGGATCTGTCAAAAGGTCTTACTGGTAGTGCTATGATTGCTGCGGGCATGGCCCTTTACAAGTCAGGAGTAATCACGGGTGACTATAGCGATGATCCTAATATAAAAGAGGCTCAAAAGAGAGCAGGGTTTAAGCCATATTCTATACATTTAGGCGACAAATACTATACGTTTGATTGGATGCAGCCGGCATCAGTACCAGGAATATTAGGTATAAAAATGGCACAGTCTATAGAAAATGAAGATGGTATGCTTAAAGGACTTGCCAAGGGTGGATTAGCTGCTACAGATGCATGGTTTGATCAGTCGGCTTTTCAGTCGCTTGCGGAACTTTTAGGTGGCGGAAATGATACCGGATATGGTGATCAGTCTATAGCTATGAACTTTGTTAATATGCTAACAAGTATGCCTCAAAGACTTATACCTACATCATTAGGAGCCACGGCAAGGACTATAGATAGGTCCTACAGAGATACCTATGATCCGACATCTTATGGCAACAATTATCTGAATCAGGTAAGGGCAAAGATACCTTTCCTTTCAGAGACCTTGCCGCAAAGTTATGATGCATGGGGTCAGCCGAGAATGAGAGCGGATTCAAGCGCGGGAGCTGCTTTTCAACAGTATATAAATCCTGGCGAATACTCTTCGGAGAATATGAACGAGCTAGATCAAAAGATTAAGGCTATTTATGATGACTTCCCGGACAAACGGTTATATCCCGACAAGATCACTAACTCTTTGAACGTTGGAGACTTTCAGATGAAGTTAAACAACGAACAGCATTCAGAGCTATCAAGAGTGCAGGGTGGTTATAATTCTGAACTTGCCGAGGCCATGCTTGACGATGAAGTGTTTAATTCTCTTCCAAACGAGAACAAGGCAGAAATGGCAAATCAGGTTTATAGCGTTGCAAGGGATCTGGCTTATCAACAGCTTTACGGAAAAGAACCTACACAGACAAACGAGAAGGCTATAGCCGCATTACAAAAAGGTGGCAAGGAAGGGTTAATAGAGTTTTTAGATCAGTCCCAACAATTAGATTTAGCCGGAGTACAAAAAACGGATAAGATGTATAACCTTATTGATAAGGGTGGTGTTGATGCAGTTGAACTATATTTAGACCTTAAAGAAAATTCGCCTAAAACAGAAAAGGGGAATATAAGCAAGCCCGGACTTATGAAAGAACTTGCAAAACTTCCCAAAGATCAGCAAGAGCTTATGTACGATGCACTTGCTACCAATCCAAGTAAAGCAGAAACGGAAGCATACGAAAAGGGCGGGGCGAGTGCAGCTATAAAGGCATACAACGATAATCAAGAAGAGAAGGCAACAAAGAAAACAGAATCAAAAAAAGCCACAAAAAAAGACGATGATAAGGTGGCCAGAGTTAAAGCCTTAAACGGTACAGAATTATCCGGAGAAGAGCTTCAAGATCAGCTTGCGTCCTACGGTGCAATCGACAGCGAAAAAACAGTTTACTATTATAATCACGCGAAGCAGACTATACCTTCTCTTACACCACAAGAGTACGCAGGATATCTTAATAAGATAGGCGGAAGTGATTATAAGATTACTCAAAAGGAAATGCTGAATTATGGCAATAGCAATCATCTGTCAGAGAGTGAAATGAACAAGTATTGGAACGCTTTCGGAGAATGGAAACGAATACCGGTACTTAAAAACGGAACTTGGAAAGCGGGAAAGTGAGGTGATATAATATTAAAAAATTTGTGGAGGTGGCAACTATGGATAACCCGGAGAATGTATCGTATATTGTTTATGAGTCTGCACAGGCGCGTTCAGACAAGAGATTTAAGTATATGTGGATCACTATAATATTTCTTATTGTACTGCTTGTAGGTACTAATGCAGGATGGATCTACTATGAGAGTCAGTTTGTGGAGACAGTAACAGTCTCACAGGACGTAGATACACAGACTTCTCCGGCGTATGTGAATGGCACAGGAGAGTTAACAGTATATGGCGAGGATAAGGCAAACAATAACTAAAACAAGAGTCCGTAAACCTAAAAGAATCCCGACACTTCGGATCAAGGAAGTCAAGGCCATACCGTCTCTTACAAAATCCGGTAGGGGAAGAAAGACTACATGACTATTAAGAGCTTGCCGATTGATGTCAAAAACTCCGATATAGAGTATTGTATCAATGAATATGTAAGGCCTATAGAACACAGGGAAATACTCTATAAGCATTGGTTCAACAGGGCAAGTATAGAAGAATTGGCAAGAGATTACAATTTATCCGAGACTTCTATTAAGAAGATACTATATGGGATAGGTGACAAGGTACTACTCAAGGCAATAAAGATGTCCAATAAGTGACTATAAAAGACCCTTCCGGTTTCTTTCGGAAGGGTTGTTTCTATATTAAGATACGTCATGAGGTAAAAAACATGGCGTATGTATATCTTAATCTGAATCCATTGGAAAAGAGAACAGGAGATTGCGTAGTCCGGGCAATATCTTTCGCGACTAAAAAGCCGTGGGATGATGTTTACTGGGACTTGGCGCGCAAGGGGTTTGAACGGGCGGAAATGCCTTCGTGGAACAGTACATGGTGGGATGTACTTAAGGATAAGGGGTTTACGCGCCATGTTATCCCTGATACTTGTCCTTCATGCTATACCGTGGAGGACTTTTGCAGGGATCATCCCGAAGGTCGGTATGTCCTTTTTATTCCTCATTCAAGCGGACAGTCCGGCCATGTAGTCGCAGTTGAGAAGGGCAATGTGTATGATACCTGGGATAGTACACAGGAAGTCCCTTTAGTCTATTGGGAAAAGGAGTAGATCATGTATAACCCTTATTATCCTTATGTACAGCAACAGCCGGTTCAGCAACAGCCAATACAGCAGCAACCTATACAGAATAACTTTGTTGTGGTTGCGAACGAGGACGAGATCAGACGATATCCGGTAGCACCTGGGGGACTAATTACCTTTCGCATAGAGAATCAACCTATTATTGTGGAGAAGAGTTTAGGCTATTCACAGTTTGATACTCCGCATTATGAACGCTATAGAATGACTAAAGAGGATATGCCTGAAACCAAACCAAAAGAATATATCCTCAAATCTGACTATGAAACAGAGAAAAATGAGATTTTTTCGCAAATTGAGGACTTAAAAAGTCAAATCAGCGCATTAGAAAAGAAACCTACACGAAAGAAGGTAGAAGAAAATGAATGATCCTTGGGGCAGTTTTCAGAATTTCATGAACGGATTTAGACAAATGGCAAGTAATCCTGCACAGTATGTTATGAGTCATTACGGTATATCACAGGATATAGCCAATGATCCCGATGCAATCATTCAAAAGATGATGCAGGAAGGCAGGATAACGCAGGAGCAATATAACCGGGCAAGGCAAATTGCACCACAGATACAAAATAATCCGATGTTTAAGCAGTTATTTAAGATATAAGGCTTTATATATATACACCGACTATCCGTCCGGAGGGTAGCCGCTAACCTAAAAAAATTATAGGAGGAAAAACAAATGGCACTTACAGATGAAAACATGGTTATGCCTGTATCACCGATGTACGGCAGCAATGGCGGTTTCGGTGGAGGATGGGAAAGTTGGATAATCCTTTTCCTTATCTTCGGAATGTTTGGCAATGGGGGCTTCGGTGGCTTTGGTGGAGACGGTCTCTATCCTTGGCTCAATAACTCGCAGAATATCAACGGCGGGTTCCGTGATCAGTTCCTTAACGACAACATTATCAGCATCCGTGACGGTGTAAACGGAATCTCTACGCAGCTTTGCAACGGTTTCGCCGGAGTAAATGCAGGAGTAGCAAATGGTTTTGCACAGGCAGAGATAGCAAACAATGCAAGGCAGATGGCCGATATGCAGCAGATGTTTGGTATTCAGAGTTCCTTACAGAATTGTTGCTGTGAGAACAGGTCAAATATAGCAGACCTTAAGTACACGGTTGCTACAGAGAATTGTGCAGACAGGGCAGCGGTTAATGAGGGTGTAAGGGATCTTCTTGCTGCTACACAGGCACAGACGCAGACTATCCTGAATCAGCTTTGCCAGGACAAGATTGAGCAGAAGAACGATACTATAAGTCAGCTTCGTTCAGAGCTTATGTATGCTCGCGGACAGGCTTCACAGGATGTTCAGACCGCAGCTATACAGGCAGGCCAGAGAGCACTTGCTAACGAGGTTGAGCAGTATGTACTTCCTACTCCCCGTCCGGCATATATCGTCTCAAATCCTAACTGCTGCACTAACACTTGCGGTTGTGGAATGTAAGGAGGCGGGATCATGGCAGAATATTTAGCGAATACCTTACAGAACGTGGCCTTAAACAGCCCGGTACTGTTCACAGCTTCTATCCCTTGTACCAAAGGGTGTGTATACCATGAGGACGAGACAGGGATTTTTATTCTCCGTGGAATCACCAATAACTGTTTTGCAAGGTATCAGGTTACATATAACGGCAATATAGCCGTACCGGAAGGTGGAGCAGTAACGCCTATCGCATTGTCGATCAGTGTGAACGGCGAAGAACGTCCAACAAGCAGAGCTATATTTACACCACAGGCGGTAAGTGAATACGGTAATGTTACCAGTACGGCTATTATAACCGTACCAAGAGGATGTTGCTTTAGTTTGTCGGTAAGGTATGTCGATGCAACGGTGGATGATCCGGCAACAACACCTACCCCGACTATTGAGGTTATCAATTCTAACCTTGTAATAAACAGAATAGCGTGAAAGGAGAAAGACGATGCATAAGTATGAAGCACTTAAGGAAATGAATGATACTTTGACTCAAGAGCTTGCGCGGACCAACGATAAGATCAGTGCAGCCGGAGGAAAGATCACTATGGAAGACATCAAGTACATACAGCCGCTTGTCCATGCTATTAAGTCCGTAGATACATCATTGGCTATGCTTGAAGCTAAAGATGGAAGCTCTCATGATCAAGGGTCTTATGGCTCGCATGATCAGGGTTCCTATAGATCATACGGTTCTTACGATGGAGACTCACACAGATATGTCTCACAGTGGGACGAGAACGCTTCCGAGCGTGGCCGTGGCAGATATGCCAAGCGTGACAGCATGGGAAGATATGCAAGCTATGAAGGCTCATACGATGATATGAGACGGTAAGTTGAAGGGGTCGTTAAGGCGGCCCCTTTTTCGTGAACAGTTTCGTGAACAGTTTTGTCTGCACACAGATGCAAAACCTCGGTTTTGCTAGGCAGAAATTAGACGGTATAAACGCTGTGAAATAGGGCTAAAAGCCTTGAAAACAGTGGTTGTACAGGGGAAAACGATGCGAGTTCGAGTCTCGTCTATCGCTTCCCCTCAGCCCGCATGGTTGAGGGATTTTTATTTTTTCGTGAACAGTTTCGTGAACAGTTTATTTTATTATTTTAGTCAGATGATCGTTCATCTTGTCTGCATAGTAGTCGGACATGGATTGTATATTGTTCTGATATACTGACTTCATAACCGATGATCCCCTGCGCCAACCGCCCATATCTTCAACGTAAATATCTGGAATTTGCAGTATTGCAGCGGAAGAAGCGTAAAAATGCCTGATATCGTGGAGGCGGATGTTAATGCCGAGCCGGTTGCGGTGCTTAATAAATGCCTGAGTAACAGAGTTAGGATTATAAAAGTACACTATAAAGCCTTCTCCTTCCCCTATAAGGTCAAGAACAAATTGCGGTAATTTAACATAACGGTCGCTTTCGCCTGTTTTTGGACGGTCTTTATAAATCCACTTGTTATTTTTATCTTGGATTATGTCAGCGTGGATATGAGCAATTCCATCTGTTATGTCTTCGTATTTAAGGGCGCAAAATTCTCCACGGCGCATACCGCACATAGCAAATCCGAGACATATTTTCAGCTTGGGATGTGCAGTTTCATACAATCGTCTTATATCATCGTCAGAAGGCGATACAGGACGTTTCTTATCTTTGGCGGGCAAACTAACCCTAAATGTTATATCGGGCGCATATAGAGACAGGGAAGCTGTCAGCAGGCCGTATATATTCCTTACAGTCTTAGGGGCTAATCTCCGGGATAAATCCGATACAAATAATTGTAGATCCTCAGATGTAAGGCTTCTTATTCTTTTATTTTCTATACTCTTAAAATCATGGTGTCTTATCCTTGTATAGTCTCTTATAGATCGTGGTGATAATACACCTTCCTTTGCATGGATATATCCATCAATAGCTTCTCCTACAGTAAGGTCCGTATACCGTATACGCTTTTTATTATTTGCATACTGAGCGGCCTTTGCTTCTGCTTCAGCCTTAGTGGAGCCTGTGAAGCTTATCCGGTGCTGCTTTCCGTCTGCATCGGTATGTGAATAAGCCAGTACCCGCCATGATCCGGAAGGTAGTTTCTTTGCCTTAGCCATTTAATACCCGCTTTCTATGGTTCCATCACTATAACCATCATCGTAACCATCATCATATCCTTGCGAATAAGATCCGGACTGTTTTTCAACATATTCTTCCGCTTCCAGATATAGGTTATCCATGACATAATCAAAGGCGTTTTCTTCTAAGTATTCATCTGCGTAATATTGCATACGATCTTCTTCTCCTGAAATATAAGAATGTTGATATATTGCAATTAAAATCAGGCCTATAATAAGTAAGATCATGAAATGAACTACGGCTTGAACATATCCGCTTGCTTCTTTCAGATCATCAAAAAAGGCTTTCATGCGCTTTCCTTTCTATGTCCTGGATATCACTACCATTAAAATCATTATGCTCAATATGCCTCATGGCATGGTTATAAGCCCTTCTTTTGGCTTCCCTTGGAAGTTTCTTATTGATATAAAGGGTATAACCATCCTCACAAGGGGTTATAAACTCATTTATATTGTCAGGAAAATCTACATAATAAATGAAAATATCATCCATTAGGATTTGTCTCCTTGAATCGTTTCAGCATATCAGCAGCCATTTGTAGGTCTTCGGGTTTGCTATCCCTTGCAGCATCAAAGAGCATCCGGAGATCAGGGTTATCAAAAAGCTCCTGTGCCTTTGCAGCAGTATCATCATCAAAGTAATATTTGTTCCCTTCGGCGGAAACCTTCTCTGTATCTTGTCCGGTAGTTAGATATTCTACGGAAACTCCAAAGAAGTCAGCTATCTTTTGTAGCTTGTCGTGCTTGGGCGAATAGAATCCCTTTTTCCAGTCCGTAAATGTGGAAGGTCTAATTCCGGTAGCCCTACAAACATCTGAAACTTTTACATTATTGCGGTGTAAAAGCTCTTCAAAAATAGAATACATTACGCCTCCTTAAAAAATTCAGAAAACAGAAAAATAAGTGTTGACAAATAACAGAAGCCGTAATATATTAGACTCATAAGATTTCAGTTTACTGAAATTTACATGAGTTGGTTTACGGGAGTCTGTATTATGTTATCCTCAATATCATTTTATACAGATTTCCGTAAAATCTCAACCACAAGATATTGTTAAGGAGAGGAATATGTATTCTAAATATGCGAATCTTAGGGATAAGAAGGGCGTAAATGATCTCACAGTATCTAAAGAAACAGGGATTTTACCGTCAACTTTATCTGATTGGAAAGCCGGACGGTATACGCCAAAAGTAGATAAGTTAAAAAAACTCGCAGATTACTTTGGAGTAAAGATAGAGGATCTACTGTCATGAAAGACAAAGACGGTATAAGAGCTGCAAGGGAAATGGTAGGGATCAGGAGCGACCGGGAATTAATGCAAAGGTGCGGTATACCGGAAAGCACATTCTATCACATGGATGATCTGGGAAATATGAAGCTATGGCAGTTAAGAGAGATTATCAAAGCCACAAATATGCCGGATAACTTGATTATAAGCATAGCGAAGGGAGTGTAAGAATGAGCAAAAATGCAAAGGAATATCTCACAGGAATAATATTAGGACTTCTTATAGGAGCATTATTCTTTGCAAAGCTCGCCTTCGGTGCAGAACTTACAGAAGAAGACAAGGAGCTTATCTGCAAAACGGTACAGGCAGAAGCCGGCAACCAGGATTTACAAGGCAAAAGGCTTGTCGCAGCAGTCATTATCAATAGGGTAGACAGTCCCGTGTTTCCTAATACCACAGAGGATGTCCTGTCACAAAAGAATCAATTTTCTACTTACAACCTTCTCAATTCCACAACCCCAACGTGGCAGGACAGACTCGCGGTAGAGATGGAGACAGAGACTAGGAGTAATACAGAAGTATTCTTTTTCCGGACAGGACGGTATGGAACCGGAACACCAATGTTCGTTCATGGAGACCACTATTTTAGCGGTTTAGATGATAAAAAATGATCCGCAAGGTTGCAGCCTTAACGGATCGGTAACTAATAACACCACTTATTAGATGTCTTTATCTTATCAGACATCGGAAAGGAAATCAATGGAAATCATTAAAAAATCCAAACTTAAGCAGTTAAAGGCTTGCCGTAGAGCGTGCCAAAGGATCTATGAGGCCATGACCGTAGTGGCAGAGGATGATCACGGTAATGTAACACCGTTCAGATGGGATCATATACATAAGGATATCCTTGCTGCACTCGCAGATGCCGGATATGGCAAGGTCCATAAGAAGATAGTCGGTATTGATGAATGGGAATACGACTTCCCTTGGGAATGGGAGATAAGGAAATGATCACATACAAGTGTAGCAGATGCGGAAACCTGTTTAAGGAACATGAAATCATCGTAGACACTTGGACGGAGAACAGGGGCGAATACTTCGGTATGCCGGCCTTTGAAACAGTCAGTGAGGATCATTGTCCTTACTGCAACAGCACAGACATTGATGAATATTGGGAGGACGAATGAGCACACTATATGAAATCACAGGGGAATACCTGGCACTGCTTGATATGGCAGAGGATGAAGACTCGCAGCTTTTCCTAGATACCATGGAAGGAATTAATGCAGAAGTCGAAGTTAAGGCAGAGAACTACGCGATAGTCATGAAGGAAATGGAAGCCTCAATAAGTAAGTATGACGAAGAGATCAAGAGACTTACCGACCGGAGAAACACTCTTACGAATCATATAAAGCAGATGAAGGCGAACATCTTACTTGCCATGACTACGATGGATAAGAACGAGATCAAGACGGACCATTTCAAGTTGAAAATCTGCAATAACGGTGGGAAGCAGCCCATGAAAATTACCGGAGACGTACCAAACAACTATCAGAAGATAGTCCTGGAACCGGACACAGAGAAGATCAGGCAGGATCTTGAGGAAGGCAAGGAACTTGGATTCGCAGTTTTGGAAGAGCGCGGAAAGCACTTAAGGATCAGCTAGGAGGAAGACATGGAAGGAAAGATATACGAAGCAATCTCAAATGTAATGAAGGATGTAGGGGCAGTAGGAAAGAACGACACAAACCCTAATCAGCACTATAAATACAGAGGTATTGACGCAGTAATGAACGCCCTTAATCCTGCAATGATTAAGAACAAGATATTTGTTGTACCGGATGTTATAGATCAGCAGAGAGAAGAGCGCGAAGGTAGGAACGGCGGAGTGCTTATCTATTCAGTGATCAAGGTCAAGTACACATTCTATACCACAGACGGATCAAATGTTGAGAGCGTGGTTATAGGAGAGGCTATGGACTCCGGTGATAAGTCAATGAATAAGGCCATGAGTGCAGCCTTCAAGTATGCCTGCTTTCAGACCTTCTGTATTCCTACAGAGGAAATGATTGATAGTGAGAGTGAGAGTCCTGAACCGGCTCCAAAGAAGGAAAAGAAGATAGAGAACATCGGAGATATGAAGATATCAGCGGCGAAGGTAAATGTCCTTGCCGGAGATATTGAGACCGGAGTGATTGATCGTGACAAGCTTCTGAAATGGTTTAAGGTCGAGAAGCTTGAAGACATCACAGAGGCACAGTTTAGAGAGTATGTCGAGAAGAGAGATAAAAGGAAATGACATACATAGAGGCGGTAGCTTTTCTCACTGAACAGAATATTAAAAAGCCCGATGCAGATTGGGAAATCAAAGAGAAGAAAGCTCGCAGATCCTTGGACAGCAACGCTTATTTCCATGTCCTATGTGACAAGCTCCGGCAAAAAATGACACCACCTTTGTCAATGGCAGCCTGTAAGAATCATCTGATCACAAGCTATGGACAGCCGGAGTATGACGAGGATGGGAATATGGTTTATCTAAAGGCCAATATCCCTACAGAGAAGATGCAGGAAGTTGAATACCTTCACTGTCTTCCGGTCAAGTGTGAGAGTGACAGCGTAATTTTCTACAGAGTTTATAGGGGAAGTCATACATATAACACGGCGGAAATGGCAGCCTTAATTGCCGGAACCGTGGACGAGTGTAAGGCGTTAGGAATAGAAACTGCTACACCAGACGAATTAGCGAGAATGGCAGCATCATGGGAGGCGAGATTTGGCAAAGAGCATAGTCACTGAATATGAGGACATAAGCGCATTTTCACAAGCTCCGGCAGAGTGCAGACATCATCTTGTGTATGGCCGTGGACTTCGGGAGTTAGCGGATCAAGATGGGCTATGGATTCCCTTAACACACTCGGAACATAACATGAGTCCTAATGGGAACCTTTATCAGATACACGGTAATCCGGTAGCAGAAAAGCTTTCCAAGATAGCCGGTCAACTCGCATGGGAGAAGCATACAATCATCATTTCCGGATGCAACGAGCATGAGGCAAGACAGTTTTTTAGAAACAGATACGGGATAAGTTATCTATAAGGAGACAATAATGGCAAAGATCAGTAGAGACCGTGGAGCTGCCTTTGAAAGAGAAGTAGCGAACCTGTTTAAGGACTGGGGACACAAGGCTTTCAGAACGGCACAGCACATGGGTAAAACAGGGCAGGCCCCGGACGTAAAAGCTAAATACCTACATATCGAATGTAAGAGACGCAGAAACATAGCAGTCTATGACTGGTATGAACAGGCAAGAGCAGATGCACTCGCAGAAGGTAAAGGCAATCTTCCGACAGTGATCTTCCGGGGAGATAAGAAACCACCAATGGTAATGATGCACTTTGAGGACTGGATGAAACTCTATAACGAGTATCGCAGTGCAAGAGAACTTTTAGAGAAATGGGGGATTGAACAATGAAAGCATTAAATAACAAAACAACAAGATCACAGTGTAAGCAGCTTCTTAATTATCTTAAGAGCCATAAGAAAGGAATATCAGCAAGGGAAGCATTATTGAAGCTTGGTATTGAACGAGTATCGGCAAGGGTATGGGATTTAAGGCATAAGGACAGACATGAGATAGATAAGGTCTGGTATCAGTATGAGAACGAAGCCGGTAACACAGTAAGGTATTGCAGATACATCCTGATCAAAGAGGCGGTATGAACGGAAGCATTTTACTGAACAGAAAAATATTTGAGTGGGAATGGTGGCACGACATAAACACCTATCGTCTCTTTACTTATATGATCCTTCGGGCTAATTGGAAGCCGGGAAAGTTTAAGGGAGAGGATATCCCAAGGGGAGCATTTGCATCATCACTACAGAATTTAGCCCATGATACAGACCTGACAGTGAATGAAATTCGCACTGCTTTACTCCACTTGGAATCCACAGGCGAAATCACAAAGAAAGCACACAGTAAATATACAGTGTTTTTCATACAAAACTACGATTTGTACCAAGCCATTCCACAAACAGAATCACAAGATGCATGGGGGGTCAAACCACAACCTATTAACAAACTATTAACAACAATAGAAGAAAGTAATAAAGAAATAAAGAATAATAATTCCCCTCCGAGCAGAGGGGAGACATACGAAAGATTAAAACATAACTTTGAGATCATTTACGGAATATACCCAGTGAAGAAGGGAAGGACGAAAGCCTTTGCAAGATACCAACAATGGCTCAAAGGGAGAAAGGTTAACGGAAAGACCTATAAGTTAACCAACGAGCAGATGTATGTCGCAGTAAAGAAGTTTTGTACGGACGCAGAAGAAGAGGGGCGGGAGCAAAAGTATTACCCTCACTTCGATACCCTCATGGGAGACCGGTTATTGGATTATGTGGAGGTAGAAAGTGATACAGGCTGAAAAGAAAGTAATAGGCTGCCTGGTATTGGAACCGGAGACGATAGCAGATATAAGACTTGAGCCTTATATGTTTGAGGACGAGCTATACAGAGACATCTTCCGGGAATACTTAAGGCTGTATGAGAACCACAAGCAGGCCACGGACACGGTCATAGAACAGGCTTTAGTGAGTGATCAAAGACCGAGTCATTACTTAAGGGCGGAGATGGCTGAATGTGCGGAGACGGTTGCTACCACGGTGGAGATAAAGCCCAATGCAGAGATTATCCGTAATGAGTATATCGCAAAGCAGTTTGGAGAATACCTGAATGTGGTTAAGCCGGACCCGTCAAGGATCATGGAGCAGATAGGGGATCTGGTATATTCCCTTGAGTCCTTAAGGGAGACCCGCGAGACAACTTCAATTAAGGCTTCCGACATGGTAAAGGCATACAAGGACCAATACTTTACGGACAGACCGGAGGGAGTCAGGACAGGCTTTGAGGGGCTTGACGAGACCTTGGGAGACCTTGACGGGGGAGACGTGATCATAATAGGGGCAAGACCTTCGGTCGGTAAATCTGCACTCGCTACACAGATAGCCACGAACATAGTGAAGCAGGGTAAGAGAGTAGGATTTTATAACCTTGAGATGTCAGACAAGCAGATATACGAACGCTTACTAGCTTCTGCAAGCGGGATAGGGCTTAACAGGATCAGACGCGCCCTTGCCTTTACCGGAGACGAGAAGGAACGCTTTGAAAGAGCTAATGATCTTATCGAGAAGAATTATAGCGGGTTAGTTATCACGACAGGATCTAAAAGGGTAAGTGATATAAGGGCAGAGTCAAGGCACATGGACTACGATGTGATCATCATTGACTATATGCAGCTCTTACTTCCGGAAGACCGGTACAAGGGTAATAGATTCGCAGAGGTCGGACAGATATCAAGAGATATCAAGGCCCTTGCTACAGAGCTAAAAATACCGATCATAGCCTTAAGTCAGCTTAACAGGGTTAGTGAGCTTAAGGAGACTAAAGAGCCGACAATGGCAGAGTTAAGGGAGTCCGGAAGCGTTGAGCAGGATGCATCAATCATCATCCTCATGTGGAACCTTGACGAGGACAGGATCTATAAGGGGCTTAAGGTAGATAAATCAAGACAAGGCAAGGTCGGAAAGGAGAAGCTAAAGTTTGAAGGATCTCTCATGCAGTTTATCGAAGACGGAACAGAATGGGAAGACGCAAAAGACGAAGACATCCCCGTATTTAAGTGAGATTACAAGAGTTTCAAATGAACTGTTCCAATGCTTTAAGAAACACCTGGATGATGAAAAGACAGTATACCTATCAAGGTTGGTAACAAAAGAGTTTCAGCAGATAGCAGACAGCACAGACATAGCACACGAATATGCGGTGAATTACGCAGCAGTACTATTCAGAGAATTAACGGAGGCAAAGATATGAACAAGGTAATGTTAACAGGCAGACTTACAAAGGACCCGGAAGTAAGGTACTCACAAAATCAGATGTGCATAGCAAGGTTTACCCTTGCCGTAGATCGAAGGAAGAAAAGGGAAGAAGGACAGAACGCAGACTTCCCGTCATGTGTGGCCTTTGATAAGACCGGAGAGTTTGCAGAGAAGTATGCAAGAAAAGGGATGAAGTTTAACATAGTCGGACATATTCAGACCGGAAGCTATAAGAAGGAGAACGGAGATACCGTGTATGCCACGGAAGTCATAGTAGAAGACATGGAGTTTGGTGAATCCAAAAAGAACCAGGAGGCAGCGGGAGACCTTACGAATGTCAAGGAAGACAAAAAAGACGAAGGCTTTATGAATGTTCCGGAGGATGATCTTGAAGGATTGCCGTTTAACTGACATGAAGCAGATTACACAGAATCTATGTAAACGGTGCAAATATCACACTGTAATAGGACAGGGCGGACATACAGTAGCTTGCTATTACGTTGTAAGGAAGAGCCATAGCAGGGGTGAACCGGTGGGTTTCTGCACTCACTTTGAAAAGGGAATACCGGAGCCACTTAACTTTAATGATCGGGAGAGATTATGACATTTATAGATTTATTCGCCGGAGTGGGTGGTTTTAGAAAGGGCATGGAGTTAGCCGGACATGAGTGTAAGGGTTTTTGTGAATGGGATAAATACGCAACCGCAAGCTACACTTCCATGCACCTTATCACAGAGGATCAGAGACAATACTTATCCACTTTGGACAAGAAGAAAAGACAGAAGGAAATACTAAGGGAGGAATACAGAAACGGTGAATGGTACTCAAATGACATTCGAAATGTGGATGCCGGAAGCGTGCCCAAGGTCGATTGTTGGTGCTTCGGAGCACCTTGCCAAGATTTCAGCGTTGCCGGAAAAAGAGCCGGACTTGAAGGGGACAGGAGTTCTCTCATTAGAGAAGTATTTAGAATCATCCGGGAAGAAAGGGAAGAAGATCGACCCGAATGGCTTATCTATGAGAACGTTAAGGGAATGCTATCAAGTAATGGGGGGGTGGACTACCTCGCAATACTCATGGAAATGGACGAATTGGGGTACGACACAGAATGGCAGATTTTCAACTCAAAAAATTGGGGAGTGCCACAAAACAGGGAGCGAGTGTATACTGTCGGACATTTTAGAGCCAAGGGCAGCAGGAAAATATTTCCTCTCGGCACAACAGACAGAAAAGATAGTATTCAAGTCAGACAGATCGGACAGATTGAAGCGAACAGAGAAAACCCTAACCAATATCGCGTCTATGACGGAGGGGGGGTGAGTCCAACACTTAACTGCATGGGAGGCGGGGGCAGAGAACCGCATATCCCGGTAACTATAAGCCGTAACGGAGTGAGGGGGGGGTGGAAGTAAGTCATACCCTTATGGCAAGGGATTACAAGGGAATAGGCAATCAGGAAATGACGGGAATCATAATTCCGGTAGAGGTGGAAAATGGCAGAGATAATATATGATGCAGACTATCCGAGTGGCGGACAGAAGACTGGAATAATGAATATAGGGGGGGGTAGCAAGAACATTGTCAGCAACAGATTATAAGCAACCACCGAGTATAGTGTTGCCGGTCCTTACACCTGATAGAGAGGAAAAGAGACAGAACGGCAGACGTTTCAAGGATGATGGTGAGGAAATGTTTACCCTTACAGCACAGGATCATCACGGTGTAGCAATAGAGGTCAAGGAAGCCACTAAACAGGGATATGCTATAGCATACGAAGGAGACAGCATTAACCTATCCATGCCGGACAGTAAGACAAGGCGTGGCCGTGTAGGTGGGGGGGGGTGGCACAGACATTGGACACAAGCTGCAATCAGGGAGTGATAGAGACGATTCCGGGGACTATCCCTAACGATCATCCTGGACAGTATGTAGAGATATATGACGGCATTGTGGTGTATGCCGTGTGGTATGAGAAATATCAGTGCTACATAGCCATAAGAAAACTGACACCGAGAGAGTGCTTCAGACTTCAGGGATGGGATGATGAATACTTTGAACGAGCCGAGTTTGTGAATAGTGATAGCCAGCTATATAAGCAAGCCGGAAACGGAGTGACAGTAAACGTAGTGGAAGCAATAGCGGAAGCATTGGAGGATAACACATGAATTTATACATAACTGAAATAAATAATATGGGAGAGGAATCACTTTCACACAATCCAAATGTTGATTATATATGCGAATGTCAGCGATGTAGCAATTATGGCACAAGAAACGCACACGGACGGGATGAAGTATGTCCATACTGCGGAGCGGAACTTGATTGGTCAAAGGAGGTAGCATGGTAGATCTACAGAAAGTGAGGATAAAAAATGCCGATTAAACCGGAAAACAGAAACAGATACCCGAAAAACTGGAAACAGATCAGAGCGGACATACTGAAGAGGGCAGGCAATAAGTGCGAGTTCTGCGGGATAGAAAACTACACGATCAGAGAGAACGGATCAAAGGTTGTACTGACAATAGCACACTTAGATCATACGCCGGAACATTGCGATTATGACAATTTAAGAGCTCTATGTCAGAAATGCCATAACAATTATGACAAAGAGCATAGAGCCGAAACGAGACGGAATACAAGGAGCAGGAAGAATGAAAGAAAAACTTATGTTTAAGGAAGTCAAAGAACTTTGTTTAGCAACCGGAACGGCAATAGACAGAATAGCCAATGATTGTAATATCAATCAAGACCTAGTGGCTAAAATTTTTATCAAAGTGATGGAACAGATAATAAATGATATGGATAGACAAAGAGGACTTAAATAAAATTCTGATTTGAAGGAGCAGAAATAAAACAACGATTTGATTGGAGGAACGAATAATGAAAGAGTGGACAGAATCTGAATTAAAACAAGCCGGATATGAAATTAGTAATTGCAAGATTTCTAGTGTTGATTTATCAATGGCTGATCATGGAGTTCTTACATTATCTATTGTATTAGATGGTAATGGTTGGGGATGCGTATATGGTGGATATGTCCTTGGACATGGATACCTTGGAGCAGAATCAGAATATTTTAGCGGAAGTGCCGCAGGGATTGAATCCATCATGAGAATTATGGATGTCGTTGGAGTAGAACGATTTAATAGCATGAATAACAAAATTATCAGAGCAGCCACAAAAGGTTGGGAGAGTTCTGTAAAGATAATCGGTAATGCTCTGAAAGATAACTGGTTTGATGTAGATTCGTTCTTTGCAGATAAGAAAAGTAAATAAAACGATGAATTTTTCATTAAAGCAAGTGCTGTTTATCGAGGAGGAAAGTGAGGGATAAACATGGCAGATATAGAGTTAGTAATTAAGATACCCGATAGGAAATGGAAATTTATTCAAGCAGATATGTATGCTGGAATACTTGATGTTGGGCTATATGATGCTATTAAAAAGGGCACACCACTTCCAAAAGGACACGGAAGACTTAAAGATTTTGACAAGATTGAGTGGTATGGTTGCGATTTTGAAGGTAGAGGGTGCATAGAAGCCAAAGGCGATTGTTCGGTTTGTAACCATGCAAATTGCTACGCTAAACAAGTAATGGAATTGCCAACAATCATAAAAGCAGATAAGGAGCAGGAATAATGGATAAATGTAACGAATGCATACACGCTGAAATGTGCAAGTGGGAAGACGAACTAGAACAGAGAGGATGCGACTTCTTTGATGAGTCTAAATACATAGACTATAACGAGTTTGTTGATGGTTTCGCCAAAGGGGTCGAAGCGGTGAAAGAGGGATATATAGATCAGATACGAAAAGAAATAGAGGATTGCGATTGTATTCAGAATAGCAACGAATCCGATTATACCAAAGAACAGGCGAAGCTATCAGCCTATGAGCATATAAGGGAGATTATTTGCGGAAAGGAGCAGAAATGACAAAGGATAGTGTAATGCCTTGGCTTGAGGCGGAAATACAGGAAAAAGGGGAAGATCATGAACAAAGAAAAGGCATTAGATATGCTTGAGTGTATGGCCAACCTAGATGAATCAAGGCTATTGTCTTATCTGTGTAAGCACGTTGGACAGATCGGACAGGTCGCAAAAATAGGGGCAGATGCAATAAGGCAAGTACAGTCATTGGATAAGTTAATGAGTAGTTACCGGAAGGAGGAACAATGACAGATCGTAAACTGATAGTCCGCCGGAGTCAAGCAAAGAGACGGGCAGCCTTTAAGGAAAAGGGTAAATGTATTCAATGCGGATCTGACCCTATACCAGGTATGACACTATGCGAAAGGTGCCGGACAAGGCAAGCAGCAGTACAAAAACGATACTACGAAAGGAAACGCGCATGAACACTGTTTTATTTTCAGCAAAATCAGACGAGTGGGAAACCCCTGAAAAGCTCTTTAACGGACTGAACGAAGAATTTAATTTTAATCTTGATCCATGTGCAACCGATCAAAACCACAAGTGCAGTCGGTATTATACCGCAGAGCAGGACGGTTTAAATCAAAATTGGGGGGGTACAGGGTGTTTTGCAATCCACCCTATAGCAAAATATCACAATGGGTTGAGAAGGCATACAGGGAGACTAGGACGGACAATACGGTGGTAGTTATGCTGATACCATCCCGGACGGACACAAGATATTTTCATGATTACATTTATCAAAGATCAGAAATACGGTTTATTAAAGGTCGTGTAAGGTTTTCGGATAAGGGATCAGCACCCTTTCCGTCAATGATAGTTATTTTTAGAGGAGCAAAAGCATGAAATCAGTATTGATCATAGAAACGCCGGAGAACTGCACAGGATGTATTTATAACACTTGTCCGGAAAGATCAGTCAAAGAGAATAAACCGGAGGAATGTCCATTGAAACCATTACCGTTGCCGGAGGTATGTAACCCTTACAGCTTTGAAGGGTACACAAATGGACATGGAGCGGGATTCAACAGATGTTTAGAACTGATAGGAGGTATTGAAAAT
>Ga0310690_10002768_pt1 | contig 27752 bp, 20 predicted proteins | sample AusTroGonzalo_MG_2_FD_207661 | JGI IMG/M metagenome (GOLD analysis project Ga0310690, IMG submission 207661) | Bovine rumen microbial communities from tropical cattle in Woodstock, Queensland, Australia - Gonzalo_04 (v2) (version 2) | ecosystem: Host-associated > Mammals > Digestive system >...
CCATCCGTGAGAAAAAACTTGGCCAAGGTCTTGTTGGCTTGAACTATAACCGTTGGGATGTCTGTAAGATGGCCATCGCCAAGGGTGTTCAGGAAAACATTTATTTGTATCAGTTCCTGCGCGATCCGCTGATCCGACGTTTCGGCGAAGACTGGTATCAGGAATTACTTGATACTGTGAAAGAACTGAAGGCGCAGGATTATCTATAGATTCCTGCGCCTCAATTTGGTTTTACCACGTCTTGATATTTTGCGTCTGACCAGCCTTCAGTTTGACTGTCTTCTGCTGACCATTATATAATAAGGTGACGGTGCCGTTGTTCTTGGCCTTAATACTACAGTCGCGCACCTTCCCATTCTTCCATTCAAAACTGACTTCATAACCGCCACGGGCACAGAGTCCGCTGACGGCTCCGTCTTTCCATGCCTCAGGACATGCGGGCAGCAATTCTATTGAACATTGACCATTGATGATTGATGATTGCATCAGCATCTCACAGACACCAGCCGTGCCACCGAAGTTTCCATCGATTTGGAAGGGTGGGTGAGCATCCATGAGATTCGGATAGGTTCCGCCTGAGCGACGGCGGTCGGGACCACGGTATTTGTCAGGGGAGACATATGTCAGCAGTTTCTGATAGATATGATAGGCCTGATCGGGTTTGTGCAGGCGTGCCCAGAGATTGATGCGCCAGCCCGTGCTCCATCCTGTGGTTTTGTCGCCCTTGATTTCAAGAGAGCGTTCCGCTGCTTTCTGCAAGGTGGCATCCGTCAGATGGTTGCCCGGATAGAGTCCGATGAGGTGACTCTGGTGACGGTGCTGGAAGTCCCAGTCGTCCCAGTCGTAGTACCATTCGTTGAGGTCGCCCATGTGACCAATGGTATAAGGATGTAGTCTGGCAAGCGCCTTTTCTATCTCTTTGTTTTTTTCGCCAAGTATCTTTCCTGCGGCGATGGTACTGATAAAGAGTTCGCGAATGATGGCGAGATCGGCTGTGCCACCATAGCAGGTCATGCCGTGATAACCCTTATCTGTCTTGTATTCATTTTCAGGTGATGTCGAAGGGGCAGTAATCAGTTCGCCGGGAACAATCGGACTCTCAATCAACCAGTTCAGACAGAACTCCGCAGCCCCCTTCATCAACGGGTAGGCAACGGTTTTCAGATATTCCTTGTCCTGCGTGAACTGATATCGTTCCCACAATGTATGGACCAGCCACGCTCCACCCATGTTCCAGTTAGACCACTCGGGTTTCTCGTTCTTCTCGCCCACAGGATTGGTCATCGCCCAGATATCGGAGTTATGGCTGGAGCACCAGCCCTTATTGATATTATAATAGTTCTTGGCGGTGTATTGGCCATTGGCGGCAAGAGCCCTGACAAAACCGTCGAGGGGCTGTGCCATCTCCGCCATATTCGCCACGAAAGCGGGCCAGTAGTTTTCTTCGAGGTTGATGTTCACGGTGTAGTTGCCGCGCCACGGCGACCAGAGGTGGGGCGTCCAAAGACCTTGCAGGTTGGCTGGCACGTTTTCTGTGCGAGAAGAGGAAATCAACAGATAGCGTCCGAACTGGAAATAGAGTTCTTCGAGGTATCGACTTTGACCACCGCCATCAGTATATTCCTTAAGGAGATCACTAGTATTACTAGTCAAACTAGTCTGACTAGAATTACTAGTTCCATCAGATAGCCTAATCTTCACACGATCGTAGAAAGTCTTGTAGTCTGCGAGGTGGCGCTCATAGAACTGCTCGTAAGTGTAGTTTTGTGTATGCCAGAGGTCGTTGGCGGCGTTCTCCAGATAGGGTGCGCCTTCTTTGACGGGATGCTTGTCGAAACCGTTGAAACTGGTCTCGTTGACGATATAGACGATGGCTTCCTTGGCATGGGTGATGGTGAGAGAGGAGTCGGCTGCCGACACCTCACCGTCAGTCTTTACGCTGAGCATCGTGCAGAAGTGGATGCTCTCGTTGGCATCGCCGGTGGCATGGCCTGTCATGGTAAGTTGGGTAGGGATGGCTTTTACCTGATGTGGTACTTGGGCTGTCAGGGCAATCTTGCAGTTTACATCGCCACGCAAACGGACGGCGATGAGTTTGTCAGGGTTTGAGGCGAAATATTCTCTCGTGACAACTCTTCCATCACGGACATAACTATCTTTGATGATGGCAGAGTCGAGGTTGAGGCTACGACGGTAATTGCTGATCTCCCCCAAACCGAGGTCCTTGATGTGCAGGGTGCCGAGAGGCTGGAAGTGCTGCGAGTTCGGGCCTTGCACATGCAGTTGCAGCGAGTCGGCCAACTGGTAGTCTTCATTGAAGAGGGCTTCACGGATGGCGGGAATCCACTTGTGGGCATCCGCATCGAGATTACGATCTACCGGTTTGCCAGTCCACAAGGTGATGTCATTCAGATAGATGATGTTGTCATCCGTACCACCATACACGAGGGCTCCGATTTTTCCATTGCCGATGGGGAGAGATTCCTCGAAATAAGTTGCGGGTTGGTTATACTGTAGCACCATTGGTGCCTGTTTCTGCGCCAGTGCCAACGATGCAAACTGAACGAAAGCAGCGGTTAGTATTAGTTGTTTCATACCTTTTAGTTGTTGTTTTTGCTGCAAATTTACAATTTTTCCTTGAAATAGCGAATAATTACAGAATATTTTTGTAATTTTGACCCGTAAAACGTAAATATGATCTGCTATGCAATCCATCAGAACTCTGAATGATATGATTGTCTTCCTCCAGCAGCGAGGAGACAAGAGGCGTGTCGCCGTAGTGTGTGCCAACGATGCCAGTACCCGTTATGCCGTGGAGAAAGGCAAGGAGATGGGATTTATCGAACCTATCTATGTGGATGGTGACGATAAGGATGAGTGTGCCCGTCGTGCCGTCGCTCTCTGCAAAAGTGGCGAGGCTGACATTCTCATGAAAGGTCTCATCAACACCGATGTTCTCCTGCGCGCGATATTAGATAAGGAGAACGGCATCCTGCGTCCTGGTCATGTCCTGACCCATGTGGCGATGGCGGAAATTCCCAAGTATGAGAAACTGCTCTTCTTTACCGATGCGGCTGTGATTCCAGTGCCTACCGAGGCCCAGCGCCGCCAGCAGATACATTATATGAATTATGTGTGTCATGCGCTGGGTATCGAGGAACCCCGAATCTCATTGATTCATTGTGCCGAAAAGGTCAGTGCCAAGACATTCCCCTATACTGTCGATTATTTAGAGATCATCGCTGAGGCACAGACGGGTAAGTTTGGGCGTTGTATTATCGACGGTCCGTTGGATCTGAAAACCTCGCTCGACAGTGTGAGTCTCCGTGAGAAAGGAATCCATTCCGTCATCGACGGACAGGCCGATGCATTGATTTTCCCCGATATCGTGGCGGGCAATGTCTTCTATAAGACACTCACCCTCTTCGGCTATGCCAAGACAGCGGGTGTGTTGCAGGGTACGCAGTGCTGTTGCGTGCTACCATCACGTGCTGACAGTCCTGAGTCGAAATACTACTCTCTCGCCCTTGCCGCTATATGAAGATTCTCGTCATCAATCCTGGCTCTACCTCCACGAAGATGGCCGTCTTCGAAGACGAGACCCCCGTCCTCGTCCGTAATATCGTACACACCCCTGAGGAATTGGCAGACTTCGACGATGTCATAGAACAGCAGGACTACCGTAAACAACTGGTCATTGATGAACTGCGCAAGGCAGATATTCCCATTGAGTTCGATGCCGTCATTGGACGTGGTGGATTGGTAAAGCCCCTTGAGGGTGGTGTCTATGAGATCAATGACCTGATGGTACAGGATACCCACAGTGGTATTGCCCTGCATAATCACGCCTGTAATCTCGGTTGTCTGATAGCCCATGAGATAGCGGCTGAGATTCCTGGCTGTCGCTCGTTTATCGCTGATCCTGGCGTGGTGGATGAACTCAACGACTATGCCCGTATCTCTGGTTCGCCCCTGATGAACCGTATCTGTATTTGGCATGCCCTGAACCAGCGCGCCATCGCCCGTCGGTATGCAGCCGAGATAGGCAAGGAATATGAAGACCTGAACCTGATTATCTGTCACATGGGAGGTGGTATCTCCGTGGCAGCCCATGAACATGGACGTGCCGTGGATGCCAATAATGCGTTGGACGGCGAAGGGCCTTTCTCTCCTGAGCGTGCAGGTAGTTTGCCGGCTGCCGACCTCATCCGCCTCTGCTTCAGTGGCAAGTATAATGAGAAACAACTGTTGAAGCGTATTGCGGGCAAAGCAGGTCTGAATGCCCATCTTGGCACCAATGACGTGAAGGAGATTATCCGTCGTATTGAGGACTATGACGACAAACATGCTCAGTTGATCCTCGATGCGATGATATACCATGTGGCGAAGAACATCGCCGCTGAGTCGGCTGTTCTTTGTGGCAGTATCGATGCCATCCTGCTTACAGGAGGGTTGGCCCGTTCAGAATACATCGTCAGTCGTCTGCGCAAGCGTATCGGTTTCCTCGCACCCATCCGCTGTTTCCCTGGGGAAGACGAGATGGAAGCCCTTGCCCTCAATGCCCTTGCTGTCCTCCGTGGCAAGCGCAAGGCAAGAGTCTATCTATAAAAATCTCCCATCTGAAAAGCAAACCTGAACAGATGGGGGCTGAAAAAGTATTTGTATTATTTGTTTTTATGCGTCGATGTTGGCGTAGGTGGCGTTCTTCTCGATGAACTGGCGGCGTGGCTCTACGTCATCGCCCATCAGCATGGAGAAGATCTCGTCGGCCTCGGCAGCATTCTCGATGGTGACCTGTTTCAGCAGGCGGTTTTCGGGATTCATCGTGGTTTCCCACAACTGCTCGGGGTTCATCTCACCCAGACCTTTGTAGCGCTGGGTGTGGAGAGCGGTGGCGTTCTCGTCACCTGCCACGTACTTGTCGATGAAGGCCTGACGCTGCTGCTCAGTGTAACAGTACTCAGAGAATTTCTTATACGTACACTTGTAAAGCGGCGGGGTGGCGATGTAGAGATGACCGCCCTGGATCACCTGCGGCATGAAGCGGTAGAAGAGTGTCATGATCAGCGTGTCGATGTGCGAGCCATCGACGTCGGCGTCGGTCATGATGATGATCTTGTCGTAGCGCAGTTTGTCAATATTGGCCTCACGATCACCCTCGCCTTCCACGCCGAAGCGTACGCCGATACTCTGGATGATGTTCATCACCGACTCGGCTTCGAACACACGGTGCCACTGTACCTTCTCCACATTCAGGATCTTTCCGCGAAGTGGCAGGATGGCCTGGAAGTGACGGTCACGACCCTGCTTGGCGGAGCCACCGGCGGAGTCACCCTCGACGAGGAAGATCTCACAGTCCTTCGGATCCTTGTTAGAGCAGTCGGCGAGTTTGCCGGGCAGACCACCACCCGTCATCGGGTTCTTGCGCTGCACGCTCTCACGTGCCTTGCGGGCTGCGATACGGGCTGTGGCTGCGAGAACGACCTTGTCGCAGATCATCTTAGCCTCTTTCGGATGTTCCTCCAAGTAGTTGGCCAAAGCCTCTCCTACAGCCTGCTGGACGGCTCCAGCGACCTCTGAGTTACCGAGTTTGGTCTTGGTCTGTCCCTCGAACTGCGGCTCGGCCACCTTAATGCTAATCACTGCTGTAAGGCCCTCGCGGAAGTCTTCAGGTGCAATCTCGATCTTGGCCTTCTCAATCTGCTTGGAGATCTGCGGGTCGTTGTCGGCGTATTTCTTGAGTGTACGGGTGAGGGCAGCGCGGAAACCAGCCAGGTGGGTACCGCCCTCAATCGTATTGATATTGTTCACATAGGAATGGATATTCTCCGAGTAGTCGGTGTTGTACATCACGGCCACCTCGATGGGGATGCCCTGTTTCTCGGTCTTCAGGTAGATGACATCATCCACAAGGTGGGTACGGTGGCGATCGACGTAGCGCACAAATTCCTTCAGACCGTCCTTGGCATGGAACACCTCTTCCTTCAGGTTGCCATCCTCGTCGGGGCGCATATCCTTCAGGGTGATGGTGATGCCAGCATTCAGGTAAGCCAGTTCACGCATACGACGGGCGATGATGTCGTACTTGTATTCTGTAGTAGTGAAGATCGTATCGTCGGGCCAGAACTGTTGGCGGGTACCCGTCATGTCAGTATCACCAACAATCTTCACGTCGTAGAGGGGCTTTCCCTTCTCATATTCCTGCTGGTAGATATGGCCGTTACGATAGACCTGTGACAGCATGTGGGTGGAGAGGGCGTTCACACAGGATACACCCACACCGTGCAGACCGCCAGATACCTTATAGGAACCCTTGTCGAACTTACCACCGGCGTGTAGCACCGTCATGACGACCTCAAGGGCCGACTTATGCATCTTCTCGTGCTCATCGACGGGAATACCTCGTCCGTTATCAAGGACGGTGATGGAGTTGTCTTCGTTGATGGTGACTTCTATATGTGTGCAGAATCCGGCCATAGCCTCGTCGATGGAGTTATCGACGGTCTCATTGACCAGATGGTGGAGTCCTTTCTCACTGATGTCGCCAATATACATGGCAGGACGTTTGCGCACGGCTTCGAGTCCTTCGAGCACTTGAATGTTACTCGCGGAATAGTTTTGCTCTTGATTCAGTTGTTCTTCTGTCATCTTTTTATATACAATTTACCTATTTGCGTTTTCTAATTTGTGTGCAAAGGTACGAAAAAAAACTCAGATAAACATAGTTTATCTGCTAAAAAAACACAAAAAAGAAAGCCGCATCCTCATATTGGGGGTGCGGCTTCCTATTTTTTTTGTTTGACCTTTTTGCTTTTTGTCTATTAAAGCTTGTTGATGTGCTTTGAAAGACTTGACTTCAGGTTGGCGGCCTTGTTCTTGTGGATGATGTTGGTCTTTGCCAACTTGTCCAGCATCTTCTGCACCTTCGGGTACAGGGCTACAGCCTCTTCCTTATTAGTCATTGCACGCAGTTTGCGTACGGCATTACGCATTGTCTTGGCGTAATAGTGGTTGTGAAGTGCCCTCTTCTGAGTCTGGCGGATTCTCTTCACGGATGATTTGTGATTTGCCATTTTTAATTTTAAATTGTTTAAATGTTAATGTTAAAGCTTGTGGGTCTTACATCTTCCGACTGCCCTGGGCAACCCCAGAGGGGTTTCCGTCACCTTATCCCAGTCGCCTGGTAGCACTTGGCTGTGCAGATGGCGGATTTAATGTTGGTAGTCCGTAGGAGAGTCGAACTCCTCTTTAGAGAATGAAAATCTCTCGTCCTAACCGATAGACGAACGGACCGAAGCCACAAAAGCGGGTGCAAAGGTACTGCTATTTTTCCATTCCACCAAATTTTCTTGAAAAAAAATGTCTTATTGCTTGAAAAATTGTGCATTATGCATGATTAATTATGCATTATTTTGTATCTTTGCACCCGTATGCAGACAAAAACGCAGGCCATTGTGCTGCATTCTATCAAGTATGGTGAGACGCGATTGATTGTCGATATGTTCACCAGAGCCCACGGTAAACTCTCGTTTATCGTCAGCCTGCCCAAATCGCCCAAGTCGAAGATAAAAAAGCAGTATTTCCAGCCGCTGACGATGCTGGAGATCGAGACCGATGTGCGCCCCAAAGTGCAGTTGCAGAAGTTGTCTGATGTACGCCTCAGTACAGCCTACACCTCTATACCATTTGACTTTGCCAAGTTGTCTATCTCCCTTTTCATGGCAGAGTTTCTCTATCACGCCTTGCGTGGAGAACAGCAGAATGAGCCGCTTTTCGACTATTTAGCTTCAAGCATCCTATGGCTTGATGCCCAAGAAACCAGTTTTGCCAACTTCCATCTGGTGTTTCTCATGAGGATGAGTCGGTTTTTGGGATTCTATCCAAATCTCGATAACTATATGCCTGGCGACTATTTCGACCTTCGAGAGAGCGTCTTCCTCCCTAATCCACCCGTTCATCGCGAGTTCTTGATGCCGCATGAAGCAGAGAAGGTGCAGTTGATGATGCGCATGGACTATTCCACGATGCACCTCTTCCAGATGTCACATGCTGAGCGAAACCGTCTCTTGGAGGTGGCACTCGTCTATTACCGCCTTCATCTGCCCGACTTCCCGGAACTGAAGTCTGTCGGAGTCCTTCAGGAACTATATAATAATATATAAGGTTATTGTGATGGAGTGGTGATGCCCGCTGTGGATACTTTAAGGCGTGTCTGCTTACCGTTGTTGTAGAAGTTGGCGGTGAAGCGACCTTCGGCATCAGGGCGTGCATTGGGATTCCAGTAGAGCGTGCGACGGTGGTCCTGCAGATCAGCAGGCAGGGGGCGCTGGCTGTAATCTGGATGATAGAAGTCATCAGGCTCGTACATACCGTCAAGAATATAACGACGATCGCGGTAGGTATAGCGTTTCCCGTCGTCGGGCAGTAGCATGTAGTCGAGGGTGACATCAGCCACGGTGCTCTGCATGACCACGTGCTTGTCCTCGTTGCGCAGTTCGAAGTCGGTATAGAGTCTGATCTGGTTCTGGCGGTTCAGTTTGATTTCGTTGAAGACAAGTTGTTCGCTTTTGAACTGTTCAGTGACAGTGGGGCCCGGATCGTAGTTACGGTAGAAGACGTAGGGCCTATAAACTTGGTCGTTGAGTCGTGCCATAACCTGCATACGACGGTCGCTGTTGTAATTGCCCAGGAGGGCCATGCTCACCTGTATGGGAAACATTTTAGCATTGTACATACCGTAGGAGAGTCCACGATCCGTAACAAGGTTATAGAGGTCGTATGTGTCAAACACATAGGCGGGCTTCGAATAGTCGATGCTGCGCCTGCCACGATGCTTGCGTCCTTTCACCTGAATGTCCTTGAGGGTCTGGTCCATCTTCGAGAGACGGGCAGTGTCTGCTATGGTATAGTCGTCGAAGACAGTGCCTTCGGCAATTTCTGGCAGGTGACACTGGTAATAGTCGTATTTGTCGGCGAAGACAGGATAGAAAAGGTCGCGCTTGACGTAGAAGTCGGGGAAGGCGGTCTCGTCGAGCATGCGATTCTGGCGCTTCTGTTTCTTCTTGTCGCTGAGGTCGGCCTTTCTGGCCTTGAGGAAGAGAATGGCATTGCCATAGTAGGGTGGGATGGAGAAAGAGAAGCGACCCATGGAGTCGGTGGGCAGTTCGATGGTGGCGATGTCATCTTCGAATACGAGTTCACTTTCTACGACCACCATTTTGTGCAGGCTCTTGCGGTCGAGGCCGAAGTAGGGGTCGATGGCACTCGTGGGGTTTTCGGTATCCTCCACATAGATGGCTGTACCCACCTGTTCCACCTGTAGTGTCCCGTTCTGTGTCTGTGCCACAAGACCGTCAGGCGTCGTGGCCTGATAGCGGTCCATGCCCGACACTTTCTCTTGACCTTGCTCCTGTTCTATAGTAGATGTGTTTGCCTCTTCAGCACTGGGAATGTAGCCGAAAATACCGGTGGGCCAGTAGCGCAGTTCTTCGGGCAGGATCTCGAGTTCGTTAGGCACGGGATAGACGGCTCCCTCGATGGTCATCGTCTGTTCGGGTTGATAGCGCAGGGGGGTGTTGCTGGTGATCTCATTGTAGTCGTAGCGCCGCCAGCCCTGTACCATCATCAACAAGTCGAGAGCACGACGGTGTGTCTCGTCGTCCGACTCAAAGTAGTAGTCGGGGTAGGCAATGAAGCCCTTCAGTTCACTGGATAGCAGCAGGTCGGTGACGATGTTGCCCGTGTCGTAGGTCTGATCCTCGTGGGCACCGTCGCGCACGGAGATGGAAATTGGCCCGGTGCCAGGGGGGGCCTGGAACTGCAGACTGACTGCCTCGAAGGGCTGGTACTCACTCTGCATGCCGCTGACGGTGATGGGATTCAGGTCGTAGTCGTGGTGGTTGACGAAGAACAGACGGTCTGCCAATAGTTGTCCTGTCTCGTCGAAGACCAGCAGGTCGTTGACGCCAGTGGGCAGTAGCGATTGGTCGATGGTGACGCGCCCGTTACCCCTGATTGTCTGGAACGACTTGAGTACGCCTCTGCAGAGCACTGCCACGCCGTAGTCACGTTCGGTAGGGAGTCCTTGCAGTGTGATGTCGGCAGTAGTGGATTTGGGTGAGGTCTCTACGTGCAGGGCGCAGCCTGTGCGATCTGGCTTTGGCAGGTCGAAGTAATAAGTCTTGCCGTGATAGGTAAATGAGGCTTCCGCGTCCTTGCCCTCAGGCACGGTCAGGAAGAATTGTCCTCTGCCCTGATGTTCCGTGCGGATGGTCTGGCTGTTGTCGCCTGTTGTCACCTGTCCGCTGATGTCGATATGCTCACCCTCCTCGTTGACCACCTCGAAAGCCACAGCACAACGGGTGCCTGCCAACAAATGGCCCCCCTCGGGGTAGAAGCGCACCTCCAGTTTCTCCTTCAGTTCCTTCTCGATGCGGGTCTTCGGCCTGCTGACGATGTATTTCTGACTGTAGTCGCCCGTAGAGTCGGGACGCTCATAGACGGGAAACACGCGACTATACACCGTGCCGAACTGACGGAAGAAGTCGCGCGCCATCTCCTTATTATAAAAATACTCGCGGTCCTTGCGTCCGTAGGGATGCTCCGTCACACAGAAATTGAGCATCCATCGTGTGTAGGCACGTATCTCATAGTAACCAGAGTAGAGGGAATCCTGCAATACGAAGTTACCGTCACTATAGCCGTCGGGCGACACAATGATGTTCTCGCGCTTCACCACCAGTCCGTCGGGAGAGAGCAACTCCACATAGAGGATGCGACTCATGTCGCTGTATGTCAGACTGTCGGCGCGTACCACATACGACTTATACCAGATGGTGTCGCCCTTGTAGTAATTGGTGTTATCGAGATGGAGATAGACTTTTTCCTGTATTGGTGCCTGCTCAAGCATCCGACGGATGTTGTCCAGCCGCGTCTGTGCTCCAGCCGAACCCACTCCCCCGACGAGCAGTATCAGCATCGCCATCAGGGTCATTACCAATCGATAAAACGGTTTCACGCTGCGAAGGTACGAAAAATCTGCGATACCACGCAAAAAATACTCGATAAAAAATGTTATCAAGTTGGAATAATCAGCCTTGAATCTGGTTTGCCCCATTGCATACCCCGAAAAATAATCAAATTATTAAAATGATTATATTTTGGTTTTGGAAAATAATCATTTTATTAAATCCTAAATATTTTGAAACTGAAATATAATCATTTTATTAATTTCTAAATTTTTCTGATTCGAAATATTAACAAGTTATTAAAAAGTTAATTTTTAGAGATCAAAATATAATCATTTTATTAAAATCTAAATATTTTGATGTGGAAATATCAAGTCCTGAATCTCAGGCTTAATATTCCGCTGTATTTCAGCCTCTGTTTTTATCCGGCTGGTACAAAATAAAGAGTGAACCGCCAAACGATTCACTCAATATTATTCACCAGAATTTTATTCACGGCATTCACAACATGCCGTGATGATGTTTACATGAACTTGATGGTGCCTTGAACTGGCTCTGTCGGAGCCTGTGTGGCCTCCACAGGTTCATCGCCAGTGGCCTGTGAGTTGATACTGTCGAGGATCTCACGTGAACGTTTATACGTTGGGGTGGATTCGACGGCAGAGATGACATCATCGTTGTCGAGGTCTTCGGGTCGGAAGAGATAGATGTTCGGACGACGCTTGTAGCGCTTGGCAGTGCTGTCGCCACCATAGTAGCGGTTGCGGCGGTCCAGTTTCTCGGCAGCACGGGCCTGTTCCTCAGCAATGCGGTTGATATCCTCCTGAGTGTGCTTCTTCAAGTGGCCGTTCATACCATCGACATGCTCGATACCGAAACCAGTGGCGAGGATGGTGACCTTCACCTTCTTGCCGAGTTCGGGATCAGTAGCGAGTCCCCACTTGATTTCGAAATCATTGCCAAACTTGGCCATGAAGTCGTTAACGTCGTTCATCTCTTCCATCATCAGCGACTGCTGACCATCCTTCGAACCGGCGAAGGAGATAGAGAGCAGGATTTTTTTGGAGTTGAAGATGTCGTTGTCGTTGAGCAGCGGAGAGTGGAGGGCGTCGTCGATGGCTTTCTTAACACGACCTTCACCTTCGCCATAACCCGTTGACATGATGGCCACGCCACCATCCTTCAGGACAGTCTTCACGTCGTTGAAATCGAGGTTGATGAGGCCGTGGACGGTGATAATCTCTGCAATCGACTTGGCGGCAACGCTCAGGGTGTCGTCGGCTTTGCCAAAGGCATCAAGTACGGAGAGTTCGGGATAGATCTCACGCAGACGCTCATTGTTGATGACCAACAGGGCATCGACATGTTTGTTCATCTCCTCTACACCATCGAGGGCCTGATCGATCTTACGGTCACCTTCAAAGCGGAAGGGGATGGTCACGATGCCGACAGTGAGAATACCCATCTCCTTGGAGACACGGGCGATGACAGGTGCAGCACCAGTGCCTGTGCCACCACCCATACCGGCGGTGATGAAAGCCATGCGGGTTCCGTCGTTAAACATGCCCTTGATATCCTCAAGGCTCTCTTCGGCAGCCTGGCGAGCCTTCTCGGGTTTGTTACCGGCACCGAGGCCTTCCTTACCCAACTGCAGATGGACGGGTACGGGCGAGTCGTTGAGTGCCTGGTTATCCGTGTTGCAAAGCACGAATGTCACGTCGTGGATGCCTTCACGGTACATGTGGTTGACGGCATTGCCACCACCGCCGCCAACACCGACGACCTTAATAATGCTGTGATCCTTCTCGGGTGCGCCGAAGTCCAGGATCTCTATGTTCATATTGTCTTCCATATCTGTTTTTTCTAAACGTTCAACTATCCACTCCTAAAACTATTCCTCGCTGACGATGTCTTCACCGAACTGCTTGATCTTCTTAAAAGCCTTGTTCCAGAAACTATTCTCACGTTTCTCCTTGGCGATACGCTGACGCTCGGCTTCTTCTTCCTCGCGCTTGATACGTTCTTCTTCTTCCTGTTGACGGCGACGTTCCTCCTCTGCCTTCTGTTTCTCTGCCTCGGTACGGATGACACCTGCAGGGATCTCACCGGCCTGACGAGCGGGACGTTGCTCATTGGTAGGATGTGGAATCTCTTTCTTTGTGTTACCGAAGAGATCGCCGTTGGGATCCAAAGCGCTGCCTGCGCAGTTGATGTCGCCTTTGGCCAACAGGCCTAATACGGTGTTCATCTTACCGTCGCGGGCCTTGATATCCTCATTGTTGGAGTTGATGGTGTGTGTCACGAACTTGGCAATGCGGATCTTATCGACATGCGTATGGTTGATGAATGCCTTCTCAATGTCCTTCATATTCGATCCGCCACCAGTGAGGATGATGCCGCCCAACATTTTGTCGTAGTAGTCAGAGGGAATCTGGTACCATACGTTTTCGATGATTTCTTCCAGACGACCTTCTACAATCTCAATGAACTTACGGCTCTCCACCTGACGCTCCGAGTCAATAGAGTAATTCAGGTTGTTGTCGATGTCATTATTGTCTGTGAAGGCAGAAGCATACTTCAGTTTCATTTTCTCTGCCTCGCTCTCTTCCATCTGGAGGGTAGCAATGTCCTTGGTGATGTTGTTGCTGCCTAAGGGGATGACGGCAAGATGTCGCAGGATGTTCTTACTATAGACAGAGACGGTGGTGGTGTCAGCACCGATATCCACAAGGGCACATCCCGAACGCTTCTCTGCTTCAGTCAGCACGCTGTCTGCCAAAGCCAAGGGAGCCAGGTACATCTCTGCCACGTTGATGCCTGCTACCTCAAAGCATTTGTTGAGATTACGGTAGAAAGCCTTTCGCTCGAGGATATTCAGGAAATTGCCTTCTAAGCGTGTGGCCTGAATGCCAACAGGATCGATCTGATATTGGGCGTCAACCTTGTATTCCTGAACGGCGGCATCGAGAATCTCCTGATCCGGATATTTCATGTTGCGATTGGAATCCATGAGTTCGATGACCATGTCCTGAGTGACAATGGTGTCGGCGGGTAAGTCTTTTGTAATCACGTTCCTGACGCTGCGAATAGATTGTCCGCCTACACCGACATACACCTGAAGAATCTCCGTCTTCAGTTGATTCTCCAGCTTCTTGATGATGTTGGTGAGGCATTGTGCGGTCTTGTCGATGTTATATACGACACCTTTGCGGATGAATGATGAAGCCTCCTCCTTCACCACGGCCAGCACGGTGATGCTGCCGTCGAGGTTCTTCTGGCCCGCGATACCGGTCATCTTGGATGAACCGAGTTCAATTGCTACGATAAATTCCTTTGCTGCCACCATATTATTAACGATTTACATATTTACGATTCATTTCTTGTTTCTTTTCTTGCAGATAATCTGGTTATCAAACTCAACGTTGATATAGGAATATTTGTTCCAGCCCGCTTGGTTCAACCCGTATTGGTAGAACTTCTGCAGACGTTCCAGTTTCTTGCCGATATTGACGGGCGCACCCAGATAGATGATGTGGTCGCCGACCCGAGGTACAATCTCTACAGAGCCGTCGAACAGAACATTGATTTGCTCAATCTGGTTGTGCCAGAACTTGTCTTGCACGATTTCCCTGGCAACGGTGACAAGGGATTTCTGGGCATATCTCTTGTTGATCCATCCTGTGGCTATCACAAGGTCGGAGGCATATCTCGTCTCTGGCAGGATGCCGCCCTGTATATCTACGTAGTAGTTGTCGCCACTGTTGGCCATCACATGGACAATGGGCATTCTCTGTTTTAAACTGATGCACACGTGACCGCTCTGGGTTTTGTAGCATTCGGCATTCTTGACAAACGGGTTCTTCTGAAGTGCTTCCTCAATCTCACGGGCACAGATGTCAGACATTGGCTTGGCCAAGGGATAGAGATGGTTGCGCTCCAGTATGCTCTTGATCTCATTCGAATTGAGGAAACCATCCACCACCTCGTCATCGATATTGATGACGACCTCTGAGCAGACGCTGGCTTTCTCAGCGGGCTTGTTGAACGCTGTGACAGCCAGTATCAGATAAGCGGCAATCGCAATATCGAATACGATGATGAGTGACTTCTTCCAGTTGAATGACATCTTGCTATTTGACAATTTACTATTTTATCTTTTTATTAAGTAATCTGGTAATCTGGGGGACGAGGTTGTCGAGGTCGCCGGCTCCGAGAACGATGAGTACCTCAAAGTCGTGGGTCTTCACATAGTCGAGGACCTGATCTTTCAGAATCATCTCCTTCTTGACTCCATCTTTCAAGTTGTCGTAGATAAGTTGCGACGTGACACCCTCGATGGGGAGTTCACGGGCAGGATAGATCTCAGTCAGGATAACCTCATCGAGCAGACTCAGTGCATTCGCGAACTCCTGATAAAAGTCGCGGGTGCGGGTGTAGAGGTGCGGTTGGAAGATGGCCGTGATATGCTTGTCCTTATACAATTCGCGGATACTCTTCGCACTCTGATATATTTCTTGAGGATGATGGGCATAGTCGCTGAGGAAGACCAGACGGTCGGTCTTGATCTTGAAGTCGAAGCGACGATCCACACCACCGTAGGTCTGCATACCGTATTTCAGTTCTTTGGCGGTACAGCCATTGAGTTGTGCCATCGCCATCGCTGCAATGCCATTTTCGATGTTGATGGGAATAGGCTGCCCCAACTTGATATTTTCGACACACTCGATGGGCGAGATAAAGTCGAAGAAGATTTCTCCGTTCTCAATACGGATATTGTCGGCATGGAAGTCTCCTTCATGGAGACTATAGTCATAACGTCTCACGCCGTTCTGCAGGTTTTCCTTCATTTCCAGGTCCCGATGGATAATCAGGGCACCGCCTGGCTGTATCAGTTCGGTATAATGGCGAAAACTCTCGAGATAGGCTTCCTTCGTACCGTAGATATCCAGATGGTCGGGGTCGGTGGAGGTGATGACACTCATCCAGGGACGGAGCCAGTGGAAACTGCGGTCGAACTCATCGGCCTCGATGACGACAAAGTCGGAGTTGGAGAGAATATAGTTGGTGCCATAGTTTTTCGAGATGCCTCCAAGGAAAGCATTGCAATCAAGGTGGCTCTGGTGCATGATATGAGCGCACATTGTCGAGGTGGTGGTCTTGCCGTGAGTACCTGCCACACAGAGTCCCTTGTGGGTCTGTGTCAGTGTGCCGAGCACCTGGGCGCGCTTCTGGATCTCGAAGCCATTCTCGCGGTAATACCGGAGTTCCTGATGATGCTCAGGGATGGCCGGTGTATAGATAACCAGACACGACTCTTTCCGCTTGCAGGCATGGGGTATCTCGTCGATGTTTTCTTCATAGTGGATGAGCATACCTTCCTTTTCCAGTCTCTTGGTGAGATCGGATGGTGTCTTGTCATAGCCTGCCACGACAAGACCTTTCTTGATGAAATATCGGGCGATGGCACTCATACCAATGCCACCGGCTCCGATGAAATAGACTGCTTTGATATCTTTGATGTTCATTTTGCTAATTTGATAACTTCTTTGGCGATGATGTTGGCTGAGTCGGGGAGGGCGAGTTTCAGTACATTCTCACTGAGCGACTTCAGTTTGGCTTCATCGTTGACAGTATTAATGGCCAACTGCAACAGTGTGCCAGGTGCCTCTGCGTCCTTCACATATAGGGCAGCGTCCTTGTTGGCGAGGGCCAGGGCATTCTTGGTCTGATGGTCTTCTGCCACATTCGGACTCGGGACGAGGATGACGGGCTTGCCCAAGAGACAGAACTCGCTGATGCTACCTGCTCCGGCACGGCTGATGACGAGGTCGGCAGCACGGTAGGCGGCCCCCATATCAGTGATGAAATCGGTGACGATCAGGTTGGGAATCGTCTGTCCCTTCAACTGTTCTTTGATGGAAGCATGGTAGTATTTGCCTGTTTGCCAGATGAACTGTATATCGTTTCCCTTGACAAGGTCGAGGTGTTGCAAGATACTCTCATTGATGGTTCTTGCGCCGAGACTGCCACCGACGAGCAGGATGGTCTTCTTCGAAGGATCGAGACCAAGGCTCCTGACGGCATCCTCGCGGGTGATGGTGGTATCGAGCAGGGCCTGACGGACGGGATTACCCGTCAGCATGATTTTCTCTGCGGGGAAGAAGCGTTCCATGCCTTCGTATGCCACACAGATCTTTTCAGCATTCTTAGCCAACTGTTTATTGGTGAGACCAGCATAACTGTTCTGCTCCTGCAACAAGGTAGGAATACCCAGACTATTGGCTGCTCCTAAGGCAGCGCTGCTGGCATAGCCTCCGACGCCTACAGCCACCTGTGGCTTGAACTGGCGCAGAATCTTCTTGGCAAGCCATTTGCTCTTGAGATAGTCGATGGCCACACCGATGTTGGCAGGCTTCCATAAAGGACGGAAGAAGCCCCTGATGGGCAGACCCTTGATCTCGTAGCCTGCTGCAGGTACGCGCTGCATCTCCATACGTTCCAAGGCTCCAATAAACAGTATCCTCGCATCAGGCCGCAATGCCTTGATGGCATTGGCAATGCTGACGGCGGGGAATATGTGACCCCCTGTTCCGCCTCCACTGATGATGACTCTCAATTCTTTTTCCATACCTTATTATATATGAGACTGCAAAATTACAAATTATATTTCGTTTATCGCCAACTTTTCCCCTCTTTTTTTCGCAGAACGGCTAACACTTAACATGGCTCCAATATAGGCACAGTTGATGATGGTAGAAGTGCCGCCTCGGGAGATAAGAGGCAGAGGCTGTCCTGTGACGGGGGCGATACCTACAGCCACCATCATATTGAATGTGGCTTGTATGACGAGCATCAATGCCAGTCCCATCACCAGAAAGGCTGGGAAATTGTTCTCACATCGCGTGGCAATACGCGCCGCACGGTAGAGAAGCACGACATAGAGCAACACGACGAAGGCTGCTCCAATAATGCCCAACTCTTCGATGATGATGACGTAGATGAAATCGCTGAAAGCCTGAGGCAGGAAGTCGCGCTCAACAGATTTACCAGGACCCTTGCCGATGATGTTACTCGATACGATAGCGATGTTCGCATGTGCCACCTGAGCATCTTTGTCAAGGTCATAGTCCTCTGGTGCAACCGCCTTTTTGTTCAGGTGTTTGTCGATACGTGCCTTCCATGTGCCGAAACGGTGCAGGAAAGAAGCGTTCTTCTTTGTTTCCTTCTTCACTTCACCATTGACGATGGATTCTGTCTGTTGTGTTTCTCCACTGCTCTCGTCAAAACTGCCCAACAGATAGATGGAACCCACTAATAGCACAACGACGATAAGTCCTGCTCCCACAAATTTCCCCAATTGTATGAGCGGTACCCGTCCTACAAACATCATCAGGAAGATGACAGCAAGGATGAGGGCGGCTGTTGACAGATTCTCCAGACCGATGAGAAGACATGTGGGTAAGACGATCAACAGGATGTATTTGAAGGCGCGTTTGTCGGCTCCGTCCTCCCGTTGCATGGCACTGAGAATCTGAGCCGTCACCAGTACCATGGTTCCCTTGGCAATCTCCGATGGCTGGAATTTCAAACCAAAGAGACTGATCCATCGTCCTGCATCGTTGGTCTTCTCGCCGAAGAACAGTACCCAGAGCAGCATAATGCCGGAAATGAGAAGAAGGGCAGGGGTCATCAGTTTAAAGAAACGACAAGGGACGTTCAGGATAAGGATGGCCACACCCACACCCACCAGAATTTTCCAAGAATGTCCGATGATGGGCCCTAGATAGTCCTGACTCTTGTAGGTCAGCGTGCTGGAAGCCGAGAAGACCTCCACGACGCTGATCAGGCACAGGAACAAGAGTACCATCCAGATCACCTTGTCGCCCTTAAACAGGTTTCCTATTTTCAGATTCATATTCTTTTTTCATTTTCTAGGCAATCCTAGGCATTCCTGGGCTATCCTAGAGATTCCTAGCCAGTTCTTTGAATTGTTCACCGCGATCCTCCATGTTCTTGAAGAGATCAAACGAGGCGCAGCAGGGACTCAACAGGACGGTCTCGCCGGGTTGAGCCATCTCGTAGCAGGCCTCCATACACTCCTTCATAGAATGGGTGTCGCGAACGGGAATACCAAGACTGTCGAAATTGTCGTGCAGTTTCTGGTTGTCAGCACCCAGATAAACGATGCCAGAGCATTTTTGCTTGACGAGTGGTTTGATGGGATCGTAGTCATTGCCCTTGTCCTTGCCGCCGATGATGAGAATCACCTTGGTTTTCATAGCCTCCAGAGCATACCAACAGGCATCTACGTTGGTGGCCTTTGAATCGTTGATATATTGTACGCCGCGTACGGTGCAGACTTTTTCCAAACGGTGCTCTACGCCGGGGAAGTCGCTCAGGCACTTGCGGATCTCCTCTTTCTTGATGCCGGCAATGTTGGCAGCAATACCAGCAGCCAGTGAGTTGTAGATATTGTGCTTGCCTGTCAGACTGAGACTTTCCTGTTCCATATTGAAGGGTTCTGGCTTCTCAATCTTGTACTGACCTTCTTCGATATAACCGATGACACCTTTTTCCTTGAGTTCCGCAAAGGGATATTGGATAGCCTGGATATCGTATTTCGCCAGTTCTTTTTTGATGATGGGGTCATCGGCCCAATAGATGAAGGCGTCATCCTTAGTCTGGTTCTGGATGATGCGCATCTTGGCATCCACATAGTTCTGCATCTCAAAGCCATAGCGATCCAGATGATCGGGTGTGATGTTCAGCAGAATAGCAATATTGGCACGGAAGTCGTACATGTTGTCGAGTTGGAACGAACTGAGTTCGATGATATAGTATTCATGCGGCTCCTCAGCGACCTGCAGTGCCAATGAATTGCCGATGTTACCAGCCAGTCCTGCGTCATAGCCGGCATCTTTGAAGATATGGTAAATTAATGAGGTCGTTGTGGTCTTACCATTGGAGCCGGTGATACAGATCATTTTTGAGTCCGTGTAACGTCCGGCAAACTCGATTTCGCTGATAATATGGATACCCTGTCCGATGACTTTTTGTATCATCGGGGCTGTGTCGGGGATGCCTGGACTCTTGATGATCTCATCAGCATTCAGAATTTTCTCTTCTGTATGCTGTCCCTCTTCCCATTCGATGTGATGGTCGTCTAACATCCTCTTGTATTTGTCGGCAATCTTCGACATATCCGAGACGAAGACGTCGAAACCTTTTGCCTTGGCGAGTACGGCGGCACCTGCACCGCTCTCTCCTGCTCCTAATATAACGATTCTTCTCATATTTTATCTCATCTTTAGGGTTATGATGGTCAGTGCCGCTAATATGATGGTGGTAATCCAGAAGCGGATGGTAATCTTCGACTCATGGAATGGACGATGAGGCCAGCCTTTTAGAATATATGTGCTGGTTGCATCGAGTTGGGAGTCGAGTTTACGGAAATTATCGTGAATGGGCGTGGCACGGAACACACGGACGCGCTTTCCTCTACGTTTCTGAATCTTGAACCACTGTGTCTGGATGATCACGCTGAGGCTCTCCACGAAGAAGATACCGCAGAGGATGGGCAGAAGGAGTTCTTTATGGATGATGACGGCGCACACACCGATGATGCCGCCGATGGTCAGTGAACCAGTGTCACCCATGAACACCTGGGCAGGGAAGGCGTTATACCACAGGAATCCAACCATGGCTCCTACAAAGGCACAGAGGAAGATAACCAGTTCCTCAGAATGCGGGATATACATAATGTCAAAATATGAGGCATACCCGATATGTGATGATACGTATGCCAAGATACCTAAGGCGACACCAATGATAGCCGAGTTGCCTGCACACATGCCGTCCATGCCGTCATTGAGGTTCGCACCGTTGCTGACGGCGGTTACAACCAGAATGGTCATCAGCACGAAGATGCCCCATCCAGCAGCCACCTTATATTTTCCTAAGAAGCCCAGCACTTCGGAGTAGTTCAAGTTGTGGTTCTTCACAAAGGGGATGGTCGTGTGAAGTGATTTGGTCGCAACTTGTTTATGCTTCACCACAATCTCCTTGTTCTGTTGCTGAACGTTGACATTCTCACGTACAACCACATCAGGACTGAGCCAGAGTGTCAGTCCGACGATGAAACCAATACTGACTTGTCCGACAATCTTATATTTGCCCTTCAATCCTTCTTTGTTGCGCTTGAAGATTTTGATATAGTCATCGAGGAATCCGAGGAATCCGAGCCAGATGGTGGTGATAATCATCAGGATGAGGTAGATATTACGGATACGTCCGAAGAAAAGAACTGGTATAAGGATGCTGACAATAATGATGATACCACCCATCGTGGGTACACCCTTCTTCTCAACGCCGAATGGGTCGATTTCCGGATCGCGCTCTGTCTCAAAAATCTTCCTGCGTTTCATCCATTTAATAAACTTTTCACCAAACCAGGCAGAAATGAGCAACGACAATATCAGCGTCAGCAAAGAGCGGAACGAGATATAGGACCACATGTGTGAGCCGGGGATGTCGTATTGGTCGAGGAATCTGAACAGATAGTATAGCATATATTTATTTGACTATTTGACAATTTGCGATTTGACAATTTGACTACGACTGGAAGATGCTACGAACGACTTCCTTGTCATCGAAGTGGTGCTTGACACCCTTAATCTCCTGATAGTCCTCATGACCTTTGCCGGCAATGAGGATGACATCACCCTTATCGGCCATCATGCAGGCAGTACGGATGGCTTCTTTGCGGTCAACGATACTCAGTACTTTCTTCATCTGTTTCTGGTCGAGACCAGCCAACATGTCATTGATGATATCCTGCGGTTCCTCAAAGCGGGGATTGTCGGAGGTGATAATCACCTTGTCGCTCTGTTTTACGGCTTCCTGTGCCATCAGCGGACGCTTGCCTTTGTCGCGGTTGCCACCGGCTCCGCAGACGGTGATCACCTTGCCCTTACCGTCAAGTACCTCATGAATGGCATTAAGCACATTCTCCAAGGCATCAGGTGTATGGGCGTAATCCACGATGGCGGTATAGCCTTCAGGAGAGCGGAGGGGTTCCAGTCTTCCGTTGACGCTCTTCAGGGTGCTCAGGATGACAAGGATGTCCTCTGGTTTCTTGCCCAGCATGACAGCGGCACCATAGACAGCCAACAGGTTACTGACGTTGAATTTACCGATAAACTGGACACCTACCTCACGTCCGTCGATGTCGAGATACATGCCTTCAAAATGGCATTCGATAATCCGTGCCTTGAAGTCTGCCATTGTACGGGTGGAGTAGGTCTTTACCTGAGCCTTTGTGTTCTGCACCATAAACAGACCGTTCTTATCGTCGGCATTGGTGATGGCAAAGGCATCCTTTCCCAGTCCGTCGAAGAAGGCTTTTTTGGCATCGCGATAGTTCTCGAAAGTCTTGTGATAGTCGAGATGATCACGGGTAAGATTGGTGAAGAGACCGCCTTTGAACTTCAAACCGCCAATGCGTTTTTGGGCAATGGCATGACTGCTGCACTCCATAAAGGCGAATTCACAACCAGCCTCTACCATTCGAGCCAACAGTTGATTCAGTTCGATGGGGTCAGGTGTAGTATGATCTGTGGGGATGGCTTCACCCTCTATATAGTTGCAGACGGTGGAGAGTAGTCCGCACTTATGTCCGAACTTGCGGAACATATTATATAATAAGGTGGCGATGGTGGTCTTGCCGTTGGTACCCGTCACACCAACCAATGTCAGTTTCCTCGACGGGTCACCATAGAACTGTGTGGCCACCTCTCCGACGCTGTCCTCAGTGGAATTCACCTGTACATACGTCACTCCTTCCGCCCTGTCTTCTGGGATCTGTTCACAGAGGATGGCTTTCGCTCCCAGTTCTATCGCCTTAGGAATGTATTTGTGACCATCGGTCTGTGTTCCTGCGATGGCAACAAACAGATGACCTGGCTCAATCCGTCGGGAGTCAATGTTCACTCCAGTAATGTCAACCTCAGCATTTCCTAGAATGTTGAGGGGTTTCACGTTTTTGAGTAACTCGCTTAGTTTCATATCTTTAGTCATTTTATTATTCCAGATGCAGTTCACAGGCCATTCCCTGTTTAACGGCGGTACCACTATAAATACTTTGTGACTTCACTTTTCCGCGTCCCTTTACGACAGCCTTCACGCCACGGCTCTCCAACAGATAGACAGCATCACGTGCGCCCATGCCTGTCAGGTCAGGGATGATGTCATTCTTATTGCTGATCTGTGTCAGTAATACGTTTTTCTGTTGACGGTCTGCCTTGCCCCATACGGGATTCCCATCGGCATACGACCCATCCCAGTTGACACTAGTCTTTACTCCCAGGTGCTCTAAGACATAGTCGGCAGCCATGACATTACCGTTCTTTACGTCGGGGACAAGGATGGAAGTGGTGTCGCGTGCATCCTCCACACTGAGTTTCAGGTTTTGGGCCATCACTCCCTCTGAGATATGATGGAATACGACACCGCTCATGCCACCGCCAGAGGCGGGAAGACCAGATTTCTTCAGACAAACGATACAAGTGTAGCGTGGATCATCAGCGGGGAAATAACCGGCGAACGACAGCCAGTAGCGGGTGGTGCCTGAGTGGTAGCCGCCATATTGGTCTGCCACTTGTGCCGTTCCAGTCTTACCTGCCACCTTAAAAGATTTTGAGCCGGCTTTCCTTCCCAATCCCTGGCTGACGACATGCTCCAGGATAGTCTGCATGGTCTTAATGGCTTGTGGTTTGGCGATACGTTCCTTTAGAACAACAGGTTCGAACTCTTTGACAACCTCACCGTTCTTTACGAGTTGTTTCACGAAGCGCGGCTGCATCATCTTGCCGTTGTTGGCAATAGCATTATAGAACGCCACCGTATTGATGGGGGCTATCTGTGTTTCATAGCCGATGCTCATCCAGGGCAGGGTGGTCTTACTCCAGTATTTGGAACGGTCGGTGGTCTTGGTGTCAGGCATACGAATCCAAGGTGCGTGATAACCCACGAGCGGCAGTTTCAGGTCTTCGTGGATACCTATACGGTAGAGACCTTGTACATATTTCGTAGGATTGCTGCCATAGAACTTGTCGATGATGTAACTGACACCAATATTTGAACTGACCTCTAGGGCTCGGGCCATGTTGATATCCTGATAACCGCCACGTCGCCAGTTGTGGTCTTTCATCGGACGTCCGTGCATCTCCATGACACCACTGCCTGTATGAATCACGAAACTGGTATCGACTACTCCGTCATCGAGGGCCACAAGGAAAGAAGCCACCTTGAACACAGAGCCCGGCTCACAACGGTAACTGATGGCATTGTTCACCATCTCATGATATTCGCCATCGGCTCCACGTTGCATGTTGACAATGGCCTTCACGTCACCAGTCTTCACTTCCATGAGGATAGCCACGCCCATCTCACCGCCAATTTCCTTCAGTTCTTCTATTACGGCCCGTTCTGCAAGGTCTTGCATACCTACATCGATGGTAGTCACGATGTCAGCACCATCTATAGGCGAGAGTACGGGGATGTCGAGATATTTGCTGAGCACTTTACGACGGTGCATCAGACCGTTGGTGCCACGCAGGATACTGTCGTACGACAGTTCAAGTCCGTATTTGGCGCTGTCCTTGGCACCAAACATATCTCCAACAGTACGCTGGGCAAGGGAACCGAACGGACGTCTGCGAGCATTGTAGGTCTCCCAATGGAATCCGCCTTTTCCTACTGGTTCACGGAAGATAGGCAGATTATGTACCTCACAGAAGGTGTTATAGTCGATACGACGTGGCCAGATAGCCCAGTGACGGGCACCCACTGTACCGTTTTTCATCACTTTACGCTTACCTTCCAACAGATGTGCTTTGAATTCTGCAGCAGACCGTGAGGGGAAAATCTGATTTAACTCGTAACAGAGGCTGTCTATGTTCTCGGCCCAAAGCGAATCACGGTTGTGATTGCCCGCCGAGTCGGTGGCTCCAGCCTGGAAATCCACGAACACCTTATATTCTGGAATACTGCTGGCCATGAGTTGCCCGTCACAACTAAGTATATTGCCGCGGTTGGGTTTTACGCTGACACTGTCACGCTTCAGTCGCGAGGCCACCTGAGTCCAGTAGGTTTTCTTGGCAGTCATGATATAAAGGGCTTTGCCAATGATGGCGAAGCCTATCAGCGTCAGTACAATCGCAATGGCGAAGTACCGTGGCATGACTTTATCCGTGCTAAACTTACTCATTCTGGTATATATATAATATAAGGTGGCTGGTCTGCAATATGCAGCAGACTGTCCTTGTTGTTCTTTAATGCGTCGAGGACATGACTCTCACGGCATTTCTCAGTCAGGGTGCTGGAACTCGACAGAGCCTTGTACTTGGCATCAAGCAATTCTTTTTCCATCTTGTCGATGGCAATCATATCCTGCTGGCATTGGTATCTGAAGGCGACATAGACAATAGCAAAAAGGACGACCAGCATGATGAGCCAGATTTGGTGGCGTACCATCTCTGCGGTCAGGAAGTCGCCGCCGAGAATCGTCCGTAGCGTCAGGGTTGGCGACAGTTTCGGGTCTTCTTCCTTTACTGTCTCCTTAATCTTCCGGATGGTTTTCTTGGCATGGGCCTTGATCTCAGCAGCCTCCTCACGGATGCTGACAGGCTCTTCCACCACCTGTTCTTCTTGTTGTACTTTTATCTCGTCTTCTTCCATAATTCTCAACTTTCAATCCTCTCTCCGATTCTCAGTTTTGCACTCCGACTGCGTGGGTTCTTAGCCTGCTCTTCTTCGTCTGGCACCGTCACCTTGTTGTTGACAGCCTTGAAAGGGGCTTCGATGCGTCCGAAGAAATCTTGGCTGATTTTCCCCTCTGCATTGCCGGCTTTCATGAAGTTCTTCACGATACGGTCTTCTAACGAGTGATAGGTGATCACCGACAGCCGACCGCCCGTGCAAAGCAAATCTCTTGCTCCGTTGAGCATCTCACGCAGGGCGTCCATCTCATGGTTGACCTCAATGCGCAGGGCTTGGAATAGTTTTGCCATCTCTTTCTTTTCACGGTCCTTCTGGAAGAGGGACTCAACGATTTGCAGTAGGTCGCCCGTTGTCTCGATGCGTTTCGCAGTCCTGGCTTTAACAATAGTTGCTGCAATCTTCCGCGCATTCTTCAGTTCGCCGTATAGATACAGGATATCTGCAATCTGCTCTTCCTCATAGTCGTTGAGGATATCGGCTGCCGTTGTCCCAGCCCTTTTGTTCATCCGCATATCGAGCGGTGCTTCGTAGCGGAATGAGAATCCGCGCGTCTCGTCATCGAAATGATGACTTGATACGCCTAAGTCGGCCAAGAGTCCGTCAATCTGTTCCACCTCATAGTAGCGCATCCAGTTTTTCAGATACCTGAAGTTGCTCCTGATGAATGTAAACCTGTTATCATCAACGATGTTTCTTTCTGCGTCGGCATCTTGGTCAAAACTGTACAGATGACCTTTCTTGCCCAGACGACTCAAGATTTCCCGGCTATGGCCTCCGCCGCCGAAAGTGACGTCTATATAAACACCGTCGGGCTTGATAGCAAGCCCGTCGACGCTCTCCCGTAGGAGTACTGGAACGTGATATGTTTCAGCCGTTTTGATCATAGAGCGTCGTCGGGATTCATGATATTTTCGAAGGTAGTCCCGAACTCGTCATCCGTTTTCAGCGTTTCTTTCAGATGCTGCGGTGACCAGATTTCTATGGTGTTGTCCATTCCAATGAACTGAACGTCCTGACTGATGCCCGCAGACTGCTGTAGTCGTTTGGAGATGAGGAAGCGCCCATTGCCATCAAGACTAACCACCTCAGCCTCCGAGACGAACTGCCTGAGTATCTGTTGATGGGCGGGCTTCCATTGTTTCAATTGCGACTTCAGCATATCAACGCGCTCGTTCCATACACTTTCAGGAAACAGCACGAGGCACTGCTGGAAAATATCCTTGCGCAGCACGAGGGTTTCCTCACCCGATGCCTGAAGCACCTTGCGGAAAACGGCTGGAAGGAATGCTCTTCCCTTAGCGTCAGTTTTGGCTTCTATGTTTCCTAAAAAACGCATGTGTACATCTTTTATATGAATTCGGTTACAAAGTTATGCAATTTCTCCCCATTCTCGCCCACTTTTATGAACTAATTCCCCACCATTTAGTATTTTTAACTATTAGAGGCTTTTTTTGCTATCTTAGAATTTGCATCTGAAGGGCTTTGTTTCTTGTCTCTTTTTAAGAATCTTATTAGCATAAAAATGTGAATTACTTGCAAATTGCATTTATTTTGAAAGATTTTTTCCTTTTTTTGCTCATAATTGAAAGATTTGTGCTATTTTTGCAACTTGTTAGTATGAGATATAAATGGCAACGGTCACAGAGAAGACAATAGACATCGACAAGATCTTGAAACAGAAGATGGGAGCCAAGGCAAAGTATGTGCCGGGGTTCCTCGTCAGTTGGCTGAAGCGAATTGTCCATCAGGATCGGGTGAATGCCTTTTTGTGGGAGAGCCGTGATAAGTCGGGTGTGGAGTGGCTGGAGGAATGTGTGCGCTATCTCGACATGACACTGGAGATAGAGGGCAATGAGAATCTGCCAGGCCCCAACGACGGACGACTTTATACCTTTGTCAGCAACCATCCCCTTGGTGGTGAAGACGGTGTGGCACTTGGTGCGATTATTGGGAAACATTACGATGGACGCTTCCGTTATCTCGTCAACGATCTGCTGATGAATCTGC
>Ga0310690_10002769_pt1 | contig 27747 bp, 14 predicted proteins | sample AusTroGonzalo_MG_2_FD_207661 | JGI IMG/M metagenome (GOLD analysis project Ga0310690, IMG submission 207661) | Bovine rumen microbial communities from tropical cattle in Woodstock, Queensland, Australia - Gonzalo_04 (v2) (version 2) | ecosystem: Host-associated > Mammals > Digestive system >...
AAACCGCATAATCAAATGCATCAATATAAGGAACCGTCTCGTCCACGATACTCATCACCGCACCTGGGGCAACATTGTCTTCCACATACACAATCTGGCCATTGCGTTCAACGACGATTTGGTCGATCGCGGTCAACGGCTGGTCGTCTATGGTTAGCGTCGGGTTGGTCCATGAGAGGGCGACAGACAGCAAGCCTTCTTCCGAAGCAACAGCGGTCAAGTCGGTAGGTTTGTTAGGCGTGGCAGAATAAATCTCAGCAGGCACATAATTATAAATGACACTTTCCCCATCAGAATAGTCGTGGTTATCAACATTGAAAAAGCCGTCATTGTTTCCGCTCCAGCCCCAGTTGAAGTGCACCATGTCGTTGTCATTGTAGCCGTCAACCACGTATGCATGGCCACCACCTCGATGCACCATGGGCCAGTTCATATCGACGGCATCGATAATCAGCTGCATATATTCCTCATGGGTATAATCCTCGCGGGCCAAATCGACCATCCTATCTGTATAGTTGAAATGAAGAGGCATTACTTCGCAAAGACGAGTAGTATATGCACCACTACTAGTGGGACGATAATTCATGTCGACACTGACACCGGCATGATAAATCAACTGAGCCACAGCTTCAATCTGGGCTAGTGGAGAGTTCGCCGAAATGGAATAAGGCATATTGTCCCAATCGTATGTGGCCGCACCAAAATCGACAGTCAAAGGACCATATTCCGGATGGTCTTCAGGAATATAAGTATGGCTCCCTTGACCCTGCAATGGATGGTTCCAATACCTCATCAATTGGGCGGCGGCGGTAGCCACACAACCCGCATAGCAACGGCCTCCAGGACCGTTACCGTTGGCGTCCGCAGGGCAGAAATAGTTGTAAGGATAGTTTTGATTCCATTTCGTCTTAACAAGAAATTCATCCTCTCTCCCACCATGACGCGACACCATGCGACCCGTTTTTTCCAACATGGCCCAATCGGCGGCCACTTCATAGGTTTGAGTACCTTTTTGGGCCTTGTCCGTGATATATTGGCGTTTTGCCTCAAGAAAATCAGCCAAAGCAGGAGCCATATCGTCCGGATTGAAAACCCCATTGTCGGAATAGCCGAGGACAGGACGCACACAATCATCAGCGGCCATGATGACGAAACCCGTGTTGCCCACATTGTAAATGTAATAGCAGGCGTTTCCCCTTTCGGAAAAGGCCGTATGCACAAGTCTCAGATCAGAACTTTGTCGAGTTTGTTCAAATTTGGAAATCACGAAAGCCTGCCCCAAGCGTTTTGCAGTTTCTTGGTCGACAGGACGCGCTTGCATAGTGAGGCTCATAAAAGCAAACGCCAACAAAATAACAATACAGTTTCTCATAGCCGTATGAATTTGATGCGCAAAGATAAAAAAAAGGAAACAAATGTGTTTCCTTTTCGTTTTCAAGACATTTTTGCGAAATAATCAGTGCATCACCGAGAAGCGCTTCGTCGTGGTGTTTTGAGCCGTCTTGATGCTGAGGTTGTATACGCCAGCAGCCAAGCCGGAAGTGCTGATCACCACGCCGTCTTCGCTGCAACGCTGCTGATACACCACCTGGCCCATCACATTGTAGATGGTCACCATTTCAAGGTTTTCAGCTTCGACGCACAGCATCGTGTTGGCGGGGTTAGGATATACGCTGACGCAGTCGGCGGCGTCTTCATTCACCGAGGTGACGTCGACGTAGACATAGTCTTGGTTTGAATTCACCCAAGCGGGCGTCGACTCGCAGTAGGAACGATAGGCGGTCACCTTGTAGTAATAGGCGCCTGCGCCAGTGATGTCGAAATACTCACGGTCTTCCTTGTTGACGGTGGCAAGCAAGGTATAGTCCACGCCGTCGTTGCTGCGATACACCTTGAACGACTGTGGGTCGGCATCGTAACTCCACGACAGCTTGGTGCCAAAGCCCTCGCTGGTCCACTGGTATTGGCCACTGAGGTTGGTAGGCGGCTGGCAGCCGTCGCAGTCGTTGTTGCCCGAGTACATCGTCGCAGGGATGTTGTTGGTATTGCCACTGAACGAATACACCGAAGCGTTGGACGAGTTCTTGATATTGATGGTCACGCTGGTAACAGCCGTTGCGGGAGCCACCCACTTGAAGGACACATTGCCTTCGGGGACACGGACCTGCTGGCTGATGGGCGTTGAGCTCGTCATCGTGATTTCTTCAACCACCTTGTTGTACGAATTGATCAGCTGGATCTTTCCGCCGTTCCAACCTTGGAAGTTAGAGGTCTGACCGACGATCTTCCACGAGCAAGTGGGGCCGTATTGGTAGGAAGTGTAAGCCATAAAGCCCTTTGCACCGTTGGAGAGATAATAGACCGTATAGGTGTAGCAATCATATTGTGAAACCTGATCTTGGTAAGTCATCGTAGCACCAGGAGCCACGTTGTTTTGTGAGAAAATCTCAGTGCCATCGCGGAGCAGCACCACCTTTTCGATGTTGTTGATGGGATCGCCACCCACATTCACCGTAGGATTGGTCCACGAGACGATACCCGTCTTGGAATGGGCATTGGTGGCCTCGACGTTGAAGTTCTCGGCGGCAGGAATCAAGGCATTGTAGATGTAGTCGGGGACGAATTCAAAAATGGCGGCCTGATAGTCATTGAATGTACCATTGCCGGTGTTCAAAGCGTCGATGGCGTAATAGTTGCTGTATTGGTTGGACCAGCCCCAGTTGAAGTAGAACTGGCGGTTATTGTTATAGCCTAAACAGACAAAAGCATGGCCTTCCTGGCCTTCGGCACCCGAGTAGTAGCACGGAACGCCTCTGTCGAGGCTAGCAATCAACAGGTCTTCCCATTGGGTCTTCGTGTAGTCGTTGCGGGACTTGATGTTGACAGCATCACAATAACGGAAATACTGTTTCAAGGAATTAGGAACATTATAAGATGAGGCACCACTGCCATTGTAGGCATAGGCCATCTCCACGGAAATACCGCAATGCCACATCAGACGGGCGACGGCTTCTTTCTGAGCCGATGACGAGCTACTCGTCAAGCTCACTGGCATATTGTTCCATGAATAGTAAGTGCTTTCGAAGTCGGCACTCTGCTGGGGGCAACCCGAAGGCGTGTAGGTATGTGAACCCGTGCCGTGATCGGGCCAGTTCCAATATTTCATCACCATCGACATGGCACAGGCAACACAGCCAGCGTACATGTGACCACAAGGTGCCATCCAGTTGCTCGAGGTTGGGCAAAGCTGGTTGTAGTAGCAGTCTTGGTTCCATCTGAGGTCAAACAAAGGCGTGACGGCATTCACCGAACGGTCGGCTTTCAACATGCCAGTACTGCTCACGCTTTCCCATTGTTCAGCGGTCTCGGCATCGGCCTCCATGTTGTTATCCATAGCGTACTGGATTTGACGGGCATAGTGACGCAACATATAGGCCAAGCCATCCGGCAAATCATTGACGTCGAAGCTGTGTTCGTCGGAAGCACCCAGGATAGGCAGGGCTGCGTCGTCAGCTGAAACGATGACGAAGGAGTTGTCGCCGTTGAAGACGTAAACAGCGGGCTGGCCGCTTTCCGTCATTTGCGTGTAGGCCAACGTCAACGTGCCGACCTGCTTGGCGTAGTTGCTTTGCAAGTACTTCTGACCCAGACGTTGCGCGCGGTCCACGTCGACGGGCGAAGCGATGATCTGACCCACAAAGAGGGCCAAGGTCACCATCATAAATAAAGTTTTTCTCATAGTTAAAATAATTGCAATTATTATTTCGATTCAGTTTAAAGGTGCAAAGATAGTGTTTTTTCCGGTTTTTAGGTTTTTTGTTCTTTCTTTTTTGCTGCGGGGAACAAAATATTGTTCAAAATGAGCCTGTAACCTGGAGAATTGGTGTGCATGTCGAGCTCGGTGGGCGGGTCGCCGACGAGGTGTTGGTAGTCCTCGGGGTCGTGGCCGCCGAGGAAGGTCCAGAATCCGTTGCCGAAGTTGCCGTGGATGTAACGGTCTTCATTCAAGGCGCCGTTGTCGCCCAGCACCACCACAGAAGGCTTCACATAGGCCTTGTTGAAAGCAGTGGTTTGGCCCATAAATCCCTTGATCAGACGCTCATGGCATTGCGTGAGCATGGTAGGCACGGGGTCCCACTTGGCCGAGAAGTCGAAGAGCAGGAAATAGTCATTTTGTTCCTTCACGAAGCGAGAACGTCCTTGAGTGACGTCGATGTTGGAGACCTCATATTCCTGCGGGTTGACCGACACGGTGAAGTCGGTGAAGGCGAAGCAGTTGTCGTAGTTAAGACGTTGCGGGTCGCCGCTACGGATGGGGTCACCGTCGAACATATATTCGCAGATATCCAGGCCATCGGCAGCCAAGGCGATGTCGAAGCTGTCGGGGGCAGAGCACATGGCGAACATATAGCCGCCGCCGGCCACGAACTCGCGGATTTTCTTGGCCACCGCCAGCTTGAGCTGCGACACCTTGGTGAAACCCCAACGTTGTGCCGTGGCTTCCTGTTGCCGCACATCTTCTTGATACCAAGGATAGTTGCGGTAGCGTGCCCAGAATTTGCCGTATTGTCCCGTGAAGTCCTCGTGATGCAGGTGAAGCCAGTCGTATGTAGGCAACACGCCTTGCAGCACCTCGTCGTCGTAAACCACGTCATAAGGAATCTCGGCATAGGTCAGCACGAGGGTGACGGCGTCGTCCCAAGGCAGGTTGTTCTTCGGTGCATAGACCGCCACGCGGGGCACCTTTTGCAATTTCATCTCGTCCATGTTGACGCCCGGGTCGGCAATTTCGGCGAGGATGGCGTCGGCTTGTGCGTCGGCGATGACGTTGTACGACACGTTACGCATCTTGCACTCACGCTCGAACATCTGGTGGTAAGGAATCAGGTAGCTCCCACCCCTATAGTTCAGCAGCCAGCTGATCTCCACCTCGCGTTGCAGCACCCAATACGCCACACCGTAGGCTTTCAGGTGGTTCGTCTGGGTGTCGTCCATGGGGATGAGGAGATAGGCCGCCTTTGAGGGCATGGCCAAAACCAGCAGGATAAGGATAAGATATAGTTTGCGCATGGCGAATAATCCTATTAATAAAATAGGGCGCAAAGATAAGAAAAAAGGTGGAATTTGCATCCCACCTTTAAAATATAAGTTTTAGCATCAGGAAAACTGCAATCCTTAGTCTTTTTCACTCCTTCACCACCTTCTCCGTATACACCCGCCCATCCTTCATGGCAACACGCATCATATAGGTGCCAGATGAAAGCGGACCCATGTCAACATATTCAAAACTATTGCGTTGGCAGCGCACCAAGCGGCCTTGCAGGTCGTAAAGCTCCACTTGCGAGGGTTGCACATCGGGAGAAAAACTCAGATGAAGTTCTCCATTTACGGGATTGGGATAACAGTTATAAGGACGGACATCCTGTATTGCTATTTCTGCCGTTCCTGCCAGGCCATCTGCATCGACTTTAAAAGCAAAGAGGCCTTCGTTGACATCTTTTTGATACACCACTTTTCCTGTGATTAAACATCCTCCATCCTTTGTCGCCATTACATAATGGGGCATGTAATGGAATTCACCTAAAACAAATGATTTTTCCCATTGCACCTCCATGTTTTGATTCACTTTCTTAAGAAAGATTCTGTTGTATTGGACTAGCTCGCCCCACGAATTTGGAGTTAAATACTCGTAAGCGCACAAATAAATGGCATCCGGGTCGGTATAGTCAACAGCCTGAACTTGGGCGGGCTTCACAACCGTGTTGGGACTATCCACCATGATATAAGAATACACCTCTCCACTTAAATCGCTTTTGAAAAAGGCCATGTTCTCATAATGGTTAATTGGATCTCCAGGGTAATGGGCAATCGTCGTTTGAAGCACCTCGTCTGCGATAATGAACGAAGTGTCAGGAAGGACAGCAACCGAACAATCTCCTCCAAATACTTGGATATACATCGTCTCATCTTCATCCAATCTGTTGTACATTTGGATTGTCACAGAATTCAAACTGTCATCATACATCGATAGGGTATTGTTGGTATAAGAGCAAACACTTCCATCAGGGAGCATGAAAAGGGTTGGTGTCCTACGAGAGTCAGCTTCCATCCGACTGGCTTCAACTTGCCCTGAAAGGTTGAATTTTAGGTGCAAATGATAATAATTATAATACATACCATCATAAAGAATAACAGTTCCCGCATACACGATTTTATTATTCTTACCCATCACCGTTCGTGATCCAAATTGGAAATAATCCGAAAGGTCATAAGGTATGTCAACGCCAACGACACCTAACAAATCAAGTTCTTCATCAATGTGAACAATACTTGGAGATTTCCTTTCATAGTCGTCGCAAATGGCATAATAGGCATTGTCTTGTTCCGGGTCGGGGAATATACCATTTACATAGAGGCGCTCGAGAGTAATCTTTTTTAAGACTTCACCATCGGCTGATAACTTTATAAAAGAGATACATTCTTGCCCTGTTGGAGACAAAAGATTGTCTGCCACAATGAAACATCCTTCCCGAGTTTCAATTGACAGTTTTTGACTATTAGACAATCCCCATGGATCAGGGTCAATGTAAATAAACCCGTTCTGTGCAGATGCCGCAAACTGCAAGGCCAATGCTGCTACAATTAATAATGCTCTAAGTTTTTGCATAGTGTTTGGTATTTGAAAACCGACAAATTTATGACAATCAAATTCGGTTTGTCAAGAAAAAACGATTTCGGTTTTTTCGGATTTTTATTGTAACAACCTGGTTATTGATTGTTTATAAATCCAAAAAGAATAACAGACACCTTGTCATCCGAACCGAAAATCTTTTTCAAACGATTCTCCCTATCCCAAATCGTGCTGATGGAATTTTGTTGCAATACAGCGATTTGCACGTTATCCAACCCAAGAAGACACAGGTAACAAAAGAACAAATCTTTTTCCTTCAGTTCAGGATGTTGTTGTTTAAGTGTCTCGAATAATTGCCCATAATGACGCATGGCTGCATCTTTGAGTTGGGCTTTTTGAAGGTCAGAAAGTGCAATGTTTGCATAAGCTGAAATAGTAATCGTGGATTTGATAGGGTTGCTTTTGTCATTACAAACGGCAAGGATGTGTTTGCAGATAGGCTCATCCAAATAATCATCAACACCATGCAGATGTTGCGGCGAAGCAACAGGTGGAGCTGACGTTTGCCTTTTCTCTAGTTCTTTCAGTTCAGCATTGCTGCGCTTTAGCCTGCCCGACAAAGCAGCCTGTTGCATTTGATGGGCATGGCGTTCAGTTTCAATTTGTGTTTCAAGTTTCTGTTTCTTTTTTTTGTTCTTGATGTATAGAATGGAAACGGATGAGATAAGAGCAAGAAGGCATACAACGATTATCATCGTTTGTCTTTGGCTTTTCATCTTCTCTTGTTGATGCCAGCGCTCTTGTCTTCGTTGCCCATAGTTTTTGTATTGTTCTGTCAACTGCGATTTTACGGCACTTTTGATTTCTTCCTGATTGGCAAAGGGAAGTAAAAAATCCACATACTCAGAACTTTCAGGCTCCTTTCCTTGAACCTTACAGATTTCGATTAACCTTTCCGCAGCCAATTTTTTAGAATCTTCACTTTGCGTATATTGAAATACCTTATTGAAATAATGCCATGCAGAATCATATTGCTTTTCCTGATAAAAGAATTCGCCAACACTCAGGCATCTTGAACAGATTTCCTTGTCACTGTTTGCCCTACTTATTAAAATGCTCATTTGGTTCAAATAAGCTGTTGCGTCACCTCCATTTTTATATGATAAATAGGCTTGATATGTTTCAATGTCCCGAAAAGTTAGGCTATTTGTATCGGGCAAAATTTGAAGTCCTTGATTATAATAATAGTAAGCGCTATCATAATTATCCAATAATATATAACGAGATCCTATTTTGTTCAACATCCAAGCAACATGCCACGCCTCAGCATCGTACTTTTGGTAATACTTCAAAGACTCTTTGCCAAAATATAAGGCTTGTTCATGAAGATATAAGTTGGAGAAGAGTCCTGTGAGATGCGTGTAAGTCAATGCCATAAATTTCGCTTTCTTGCCGGAAATGTCTTTCTCTTCATACCAGTCCTCCATCACCTCCAAGACTTTCAAATATTCCTTGCAAGCCTCCACCACGCTGTCATGTTCATAATAGCCTACGCCATTGATATAATGGGCGCGTGCATCGAGGAAGGGGATGATGCCATTTTGTTGGGGAGATTGTGGATCAAGTCCGCAATGACGCCATATGGCAAGAACGTGGCTGCTTGGGATGAGGATAAGGCTATCGAGATACACCACCGCCTGCTGCAGTTCACGGCGGTTGGTTTGTTCGTAATCGTTCTTGTATAACAATTCCGCCAACAACAGATTGGCGTAATGGCGGTCGTATTCCGTTGTAGAGACATTTCCTAAAACGTCTCCCTGTGTGCCTTTGTCGTATTCTGAGACGTTTCGGGAAACGTCTCTACAGACCAGATAATCCTTTAATAACGCCAGCGCGCTGTCGGGCTGCTGCCACATCAGGCTGTCGATGGCAGATAATTCTTTAGACGGCCCTTCGACAAGCTCAGGGACCTGTTTGTTGCCGTTGCAGGCAACCAAAAGGGACAACAACAGCAATCCTATGGACAGCATCCGCTTCATTGCTGCAAAGATAAGAAAAAACTTCAATAGATGAGATAATTCTCCAGCAATGGATTCACCTCCCCTACTTCATTGAGCAAGGCCTCTAGTTGCGCCCAGTTTTTGATCATGCCTCGGGTCTCGCGCTGCTTGAAGATGCGCTTCACCTGCTCGTAGCTGAGGTAGGGATGGCTTACCAAAGTCTTGAAATCCGCACGGTTGACATCAATTCTTTTAGTTTCGGAGTCACCTATTAATAAATAGGGTTGCATGGCCGCGAAACGGGTCGAGTCCAGGCCTTTCACGTCACGGAGTTGTTCCACCTCGACGAAGCCGCCCAACTTTTCACGGAAAGCGATGATGCGCGAGGCCATGTAGCCGCCCATCCTCGGAAGTTCAACCAATGTAGTTGAGTCCACGGTGTTCAGGTCAACGATGGGAATATCTTTCTTTTCGGGTTTGGGCTTGTCTTCAAACGACCAACTCTCTTTCTTCCTTGAAGAGGGCTTTGAAGTATTACCGCGCTGCACCTCGGGCAGCACGATAAAAGGCTCCAGTTGGGCAAACTCCTCCTCGCTGATGGCATAGAGTTTTTCAACGTCGCTTTTCGAGTAGAACCTACCGCCTTTGGCTTTGTAGTTCATAATGCTGCGCACCTGACGGTCGGTGAGGCCTATTTGCAGCCATTCGTCTTCCGTGATGGTGTTGGGATTGAACGGGAAAGGATGCAACTCTGCCACTTCTTGAGGTTGCTCAGCTTGTTTTTGCTGTTGGGCCTCAATAGCAGTCCGTCGTAACGACAACAGAGAGTCAAGATTATGCAACGAAGCGTCGCTCAACGACCTGCGGTTGGGACGAAAAAGACATGCCAACACAAGGATGAGGATGGTCGCCAATATCGAAAGGATGGCGACGCGCTCGCCTTTGCTGAATGCAAACCACCTGCGCAGGAACTCCATGGCTATTTAATCAATCCGCTGATGAACACGATGGCAATCGCCACAGGAGCCAGATACCTGATAATAAAGAAGATTATCTTCTTCAGCGAAGCCTTGATGGTGCCTTCGTTGGTCACTTCCTGGAAGAACTTCGTCTTGCCGAGTTTCCAACCCACAAAGATGACAATCAGGATGCCGCCCAAGGGCAGCATCACGTTGGCAGTGATGAAGTCCAAAGCGTCAAAGACGGTCTTGCCTCCAATAGTAAACGGGGTGTTGTCCATCAAACTCAAAGAGGCAAAACAGCCAAGCAACATAGTGGCGACACAAGCGATAACAGTCGCCCACTGCCGTTTGATACGAAGTTCTTCGGAGATATAGGCCACCACCACTTCTAGCAAAGAAATGGTTGACGTCAAGGCAGCAATGGCGAGCAACACGAAGAAAATGATACAGAACACATAACCGCCTGTCATCTGATTAAAAATCATGGGTATAGTATTGAAAACCAAACCCATTCCAGAATCTGCATTTACGTTAAAGGAAAACGCTGCCGGGAAGATGACAATGCCCGCCAAGAGTGCTATCAAAGTGTCGGCCAACACAACCGAGAAGGCCGTGCTGGTCAGATTGTCGTCTTTCTTGACATAAGAGCCATAGGTAATCAACACACCCATGCCAAGGCTTAGTGAAAAGAAGCCTTGCCCCAATGCGCTAATCAGCACTTGACCGTTGATTTTGGAAAAATCAGGTTTGAAGAGGAAAGCGAGGCCTTCTTTTGCCCCAGGCAAGGTCACAGAACGTATGCCCAAAACAATAAGGATCACTAACAATACAGGCATCAGAACTTTGGCATATTTCTCAATGCCATTCTGCACACCTTTGAAGACCACGAAACCAGTCAGAAGTATGAAGGCTCCTTGCCACATCACGTTGCGCCAACCCATGTTGTGGAAGTCAGCAAAGTCCTGTTCAAGGGCTTTAATGTCCTTGCCTTGAAACGAATTGGCAACCGACTTGACGATGTATTCCAACGTCCAGCCCGACACTGTGGAATAGAACGCAAAAATAAGGAATCCGCACAGCACACCCATGTAGCCGACCATAGGCCATCCCGACTTGGGCGCCAACTTCCTGAAAGCGCCAACGGAGTTGCTTTGCGAATGACGGCCGATGACCAATTCTGAAAGCATTACAGGTATGCCGAGAAAAATGACCACGGCCAGATAAATCAGCAGAAATGCCGCACCGCCGTTGTTGCCCAACTCACAGGGGAAACGATAGATGTTGCCCAAACCAATGGCAGATCCAGCTGCAGCGGCGATGATGCCGAGCTTTGAGCCAAAACCGTCGCGTTTTTTCTTCTCTTCGGCCATGGCTTATCTCTTTTCTCCGTATGCCAAATCACCCACATCACCGATGCCCGGTACAACATAAGCGCGTGCCGTCAGCTCCTCGTCGATGCTACCCACCCAGATGGTGACGGGCAGACGCGACATGGTGCGCTCCACATAGTCCAAGCCATCTTGGCTGGCCACCGCCACGGCAATATGGATATCCTTAGGCATCATGTCCTCCATAAGGCCGTTCAAAGTCTTCACGATGGACTCGCCCGTAGCCAACAAGGGGTCGCATAGAATCAGGATGCGGTTCTCGATGTCAGGCGAGGAATAATACTCCACGCGGATTTCAGAATCTTCCTCGTTCTTGTCGTATTTGCGATACGCGGCAATGAAGGCGCTGTCGGCCTGGTCGAACATGCTGAGCATACCATTGTGGAAAGGCAAGCCGGCACGCAGGATAGTGGCGATGACGGGTTGCTCGTGCATCGTCCTAATCTGCTTGACACCCAAGGGCGTAGTCACCTCTTCGTCGTCGTATTCAAAAGACTTGCTGATTTCGTAGGCCATGATCTCGCCGATACGTTCGAGGTTACGGCGAAAACGCATACGGTCCTGCTGGATGGTGGCATCGCGGAGTTCAGCCATATATTGGTTGAAGATGCTGTCAGCTTTCTCTAAATTGTGAATTTCAATCATATCTGTTGGTATTATTGTACAAAAATAGGACTTTTTTGAATACGGCGCAAGTTTTATCTTATTTCTTTCGCTTCCACACCTTCAGCAAGGCCTTCCCTAACGGCGAAAGCCGATTAAAAGTGTAGGATGGATAATTCACCTCGTGGCCACCAAAACCAAGGTAAAAACGCGCTAACTTGTCGTCATCCGAGCCCTCGAAATCAAAGGTAATCGGTTGGTTGGCAAACTTTTGAATTACATGGTCAAGAAGATAGGTCATGGCTTGGCGTTGCTTGCCCTCCTCGGTGAGGCCGGAAAACAGGAAGGTGATACGATCCTTGGTCTTCATGAAGATGGCGGCACAAAGCAACTGCCCCACCCCTTTTTCGGTAACACCCAGCAAAAATGCGTGTTTTTTGTTGACCGCAACCTTGGTCAATGCCGTCAGCCGTGCATACTCGGCGTCGCCCCATTTGTTGAGCAAGGCCCCTCGGTTGTCGGTAAACAAGGCCACTACATGATATGGAATCACCGTGTCGACGATTTGCAAATTGTTGCTCTCGGCCTTGGCCAAATTACGCTTCGTATTGGTGTGATAATGCTCCCGAATTGACTTAAAGTCTTGGTTTAAATCGAGTAATATATTTCTATGATAATCAAATAAATCATTATCGCTACTTAAAGTATTATTTTCATTCAATCTAATCTCACAAAAGCGATATTTTGAGGGGATGGCATCCAAAAACTCTTTCAGCTTTTCATCAGTCAAAGGCGCTTTGGAGAACACACCCAGCTGCTGAACGAAATAGGGCTGAAACAGGTAATGCACACCAAACTTCTTGCCGCCCGTCAGGGGCATTAATGAAACATAATCCTCCTCCACCAGGGCTTCCCACTGGGGATGGACGACGTCGAGATACCAGGAATAGGCATAGATGTTACCACATTCTTCAATGGTAGCGTCCCATTTCTTTTTGTCGATTTGATTATGTTCGAGGTGGCGGATCATTTAATTATCAAGAATTGGAGAATTTGAGAACTATATATTGCTGAATTTATTTGAATTAGAGACATGAATTGCAAGCAATCCTTTAAGTGTAGACATATTCCAAAAGTTGACGATACATTTCGGGCCAGCCAGCCCAGCGTTTCTCACCGCCAAGGGTTTCGTTATGAGTGAGATAGATAAACGTCCCTTCTACTGCTTTCACCTCGTCGACCAATTGCTTGGCCAGCGCTAAGGAGGCATCCACATCAAGGTCAAGGTAGTCGCGCATAGTGCCGTCCATCAATGCGAAAGGATGCACGCGCAGGTTGGTGACCATGTCGTTCTCCAAGTCGTAGAAGCGGAACGTGTCGGCGATGCCAGCCCGGAATCCCGCCTGCGAGGCGAAGCCCATGGTGTAGTCGTCGCTGATGTCCAACTCGATGAGTTTCTGGTAACTACGCGGCAGGTTCATCCTCAGGAAATGCTGGCGACTTTTGGTCAGCGGGCGGTGCAAGACCTCAGAGAGGCTGTCGATTTCATGACGCAGCTTTTCAGTGTCAAGATACGATGAGAACGAAGGATGTATACCCACGTCGGCATAGTCGGCGAGATGCTTGATGAGATCGCGGAAAGGCTCCTTGCGGAGCGAAATATTCTTGTCGTTGGTGTCGTATTCACCGCAGAGGATGAAATATATCGGCTTGAGTTTGAACTCTTTCTGCAATTCAAACTGAAAGTCGAACGAGTCGAACGGGTCCTGGCGTTTCCCGCGGATGACCTGATGACGTTCGCGCATCTGCTCCCGGTTGCTCGACGTAAAATCCTTGATGAAGCCACCCAAAGTACGGTACAAACCTTTATGCTTATAGGCCCAAGCAGCATCTATATCATAAGTAGGAACGAAATTGAACTTCTGTTTTTTGATGGCGAGATCGGGATAAGCCGCCTGAAGCCGTTGTCCCAAAGCCAAAGTCCAAATGTTGACGAGCGGCTTTTGCATCATGCCGTTCTCGTACATCCACGTCGACTCGGCTTGGAAACGGCCATATTTGTCGCGCACCTGCGAGAGGTACTCCTCGTAACGTGAAACCAGGAAAAACGAAGCTGCGAACACATCGAAAGGCATGAGGTTGCCCTGCCCGTAGACCGCATAGGGTGCCACCGTCCTCTCAAACTCTACCGTGCGGAACGACTGCTCGTGGATATGGCGTTCAAACAGGATGTCGTCTGCCTTGACAAACAGCTCATCGCCAAGGCGTTGCTTGCCGTAATGCAATTTTGGGCCTTCAAAAGCCTTAAACTGCTCGGCATCCGTAGCCAGCTCGAAATCGATGCCCAACAACTGTCTGAGCGTCAAATCGAAGACATACATCACGCGGCCGGTGACCTTGGGGACAAGTATCAGCATTTTCATACCACAAAAATAGAATGATTTTTTATACAAAAAGTAAAAAACCGAAAAATGTTGCATTTGCACGAAAATGAAGCCGAAAATTTGTATTTTTGTCGGTTAAATCACAGGCAACCCGATATGGAAAACTTCGTCGTATCCGCTAGGAAATACAGGCCGATCACCTTCGACACCGTCGTGGGTCAAGGCTCCATCACCAACACTTTGAAAAACGCCATCTGCAACAACACCTTGGCGCAGGCCTTCCTGTTTTGCGGTCCGCGAGGCGTAGGCAAGACCACTTGCGCCCGCATTATGGCCAAGACCATCAACTGCCTCAACCCCACCGAGAACATGGAGGCCTGCAACGAATGTGAGTCGTGCCGCGCCTTTAACAACAACGCCTCGTTCAACATCTACGAGCTTGACGCGGCATCAAACAACTCGGTGGATGACATCCGCAATCTGGTCGACCAAGTGAGGATTCCTCCGCAAATCGGCAAGTACAAGGTTTACATCATCGACGAGGTCCACATGCTGTCGGCAGCGGCCTTCAACGCCTTTCTGAAGACGCTGGAAGAACCGCCTGCGTATGCCAAGTTCATCCTGGCCACGACGGAAAAGCACAAGATCATCCCTACCATCCTGTCGCGTTGCCAAATCTTCGACTTCAAGCGCATTACCGTTGACGACATCGCCAAACACTTGGCCTTCGTCGCCCAAAGTGAGGGTGTCACTGCCGAGTCGGAGGCCTTGAATATCATCGCCCAAAAAGCCGACGGCGCCTTGCGTGACGCGCTTTCCATCTTCGACCAGATGGTGAGCTTCAGCGGCAAGAACATCACCTACAAGGACGTCATCGACAACCTGAACGTCCTGGACTACGACTATTACTTCCAGATCGTCGACCATATCCTGCACGGCCGGACGAGCGACATCCTGCTCATCCTCAACGACATCATCAGCAAAGGCTTCGAGCCGCAGCATTTCGTTAGTGGCATGGGCAACCATTTGAGAAGTCTCATGGTGTGCAAGGATCCCGCCACAGTGCAGCTTCTGGAGGTCAGCGAACAGCTACGGCAGCGTTATCTGATGCAGTCGCAGACCTGTCCCATGCCCTTCCTCATCCGAGCCTTGGAAATCAACAACAAATGCGACATCGACTATCGTGCCGCCAACAACAAACGTCTGCATCTGGAGATTGCCTTGCTGAAGATGTGCGCGCTTTGTAGTCAAGCCTTGAACATGCCCACGGCACAAGCACAACCCATGCAGATGCCACAAAACAGACCGCAACAGCCAAACCCTACGCCGGCAGCAGCCGCGGCAACGGTGCATAATCCGTCGCAGGCAGCTGCTGCACCTACGACAACCCAACAGCCGATAAATACTGTAAAGACGACTGAGCCTAAGGTCCCTGAGCCTGTCGAAGGACCGGCCACTCAACAGCAGCCACAGCCTAGCACTCCCGTTTCGACGGGCTCAACGTCCGCTGCCCAGCCCGTCGTCCGTCCACGCGGCACCACCAGCAGCATCAGCATCAACAAAGCCATGCAGCAAGCGGAGCAGAAGGCAGACGAAAAGGAAGAGACATGGGACACCCCATTCACTGAGGATCAATTGAAAGCCGCATGGGAAGATTTCGTGAACCGATACAAGAACGTCTCGCCCAACTTTGCGGCGGCCTTGGGAAAATACACTCCTAAATTAATAGGCAGTTCTGAAATCCACTTTAGCGTCGACAACCTGCTCTTCGAACGCGACACCGAAGGCATAAGCGCCTTGAAGCGCCATCTAAAGAACAGCCTGCACAACAACCAATACCAGCTCAAACCCGAGGTGGTGGAACGCCCCGCAGAAATCGAGGCCTATACCGACAAGGACAAGTTCGAGAAGATGGTCGAAGAAAGGCCGTATCTGAGAACCTTACAAACAGAACTAAAATTAGAAGGAGATCTATAATCAGTTAGCAGTTGACAGTTGACAGTTGGCAGTTGACAGTTGGCAGTTGGCAGTTGATAGTTAGTAGTTGAATTGAGACAATAATTTAATCTTTAAATAACAACAATGAAGAAAAAACACCTTTTAGCCATGACAATTATCTGTACAATGGCAGCGGGCTGCGCTGAGAAAGCAGTCGAAACATCAGAACCCCAGAAAGAAGTTGTCCCGGCCATCGAGCTGAGCAACATGGACACCACCATCAACCCTGCAGACGACTTTTTCCGTTTCTGCAACAACAACTGGTTGAAAAACAACCCTATTCCCGAGGAATACACCTCTTTTGGTGCATTCACCGAGATTGACCAGCACAACGAAATCCTCATTCAGGACATCATTGATGAGGTCTCGAAAGACGCCAACGCCGAGCATGGCAGTATGGCACAGAAAATCCGTGACTTCTACAACAGCGGCATGGACAGTGTGGCCATCAACGAGCGCGGCTACAGCGAGCTCCTTCCCTACTTCGAGAAAGTGGACGCTTTGAGCGACAAGGCGCAACTGGCCGAGTTGTTGGGGTACTTGCACAGCAACGGCTCCAGCGGATTCTTCGCCGCCGGTCCGAGCACCGACCCCAAGAACGCCGACATGGTCATCATGCACCTCTTCCAAGGTGGCTTGAGCCTCCCCGACCGCGACGACTACTTCGGCGATGAGACCCAGGAGATGCGAGAGAAATACGTGGAGCATGTCGCCAAGATGTTCCAACTCACCGGCACCGACGCCGAAGAAGCCGCAAAGAAGGCGCAAAGCATCCTCGCCTTGGAGACCGAGCTGGCCAAGAACTCGCTGACCCGTGTGGAGCGCCGCGACCCCGACCGCACTTACAACAAGCGTACCGTCGCCGAGCTTCAGGCTTCCACCCCTGTCTTCAACTGGACCGAATACTTTGCCAACGCCGGCGCCCCTGAGTTCGAAAGCCTCAACGTCGGCATGCCTGACTTCGTTGCTGCCCTGAACGGCATCATCCTCAACACTGACCTGAACACCATCAAGGACTACCTGAAATGGAAGATCATCACCAACAGCGCCAGCTTGCTCAGCGACGAACTCGACCAGGAAAACTTCAACTTCTACAGCAACTACCTCTATGGACAAGAGGTGCAGCAGCCGCGTTGGCGCCGCGTGCTCAACGCCACCTCGGGCTGCCTCGGTGAAGGCATCGGTCAACTCTATGTGGAGAAGCACTTCCCTGCCGAGTCGAAGGAGAAGATGGTGAAGCTCATCGGCAACCTGAAAGTCGCCCTCGGCGAGCGCATCAAAGCCCTCGACTGGATGAGCGACGAGACTAAGGCCAAGGCTTTGCACAAGCTCGACTGCATCAATGTGAAGGTCGGTTACCCCGACAAATGGAGAGACTACAGCGGCCTCGAAATCAGTGACGGCTCGTATTTCCAGAACCTTCACAACGTCATCTGCTTCGAGAACGCCTATGAGATGGCCAAGATCGGCAAACCTGTCGACAAGGACGAGTGGTTCATGACGCCTCAGACCGTCAACGCTTACTACAGCCCCGACATGAATGAGATTGTTTTCCCCGCTGCCATCCTTCAGCCTCCGTTCTTCAACCCCGATGCTGACGACGCCGTCAACTACGGTGGCATCGGCGTGGTGATTGGCCACGAGATGACCCACGGCTTCGACGACCAAGGCTGCAAGTACGACGAGAACGGCAATCTTAACAACTGGTGGACCGAAGAAGACGCCACCAAGTTTGCAGAGCGCACCAAGCAGCTGGTCAAACTCTTTAACGAATTTGAACTCAGAGGCAACCACATCAACGGCGAACTCACCCTTGGTGAGAACATCGCCGACCTCGGTGGCTTGAACATCGCTTGGGACGCCTACCAGCTCACCGACGAGGCCAAGGCCAACCAAAGCATTGACGGCTATACACCTGCCCAACGCTTCTTCATCAGCTATGGCACCATCTGGCGCAACAACATCCGCGACAAGGCCCTCGAACGCCGCATCAAGGAAGACGTGCACTCGCCGGCGGAAGCCCGTGTGAACCGCACCCTTGGCTCGATGCCGCACTTCTACGAGGCCTTCGACATCCAACCCGAAAACAAGATGTATATCGCGCCCGAAGAACGCGCTGCTATTTGGTAATTAGCAACCTAACGAAAGAAGGCCATCAGTTTCCTGATGGCCTTCTTTTTAACTTCTATCTCAATTATTCAATAACAAAGATATTCTGGAAACCGCTCATGCGGAAGATGTCGGCCGTATCTTCGTTCAGATGGATGATGCGGATCTTGCCGCCTTTGGCTTCGGTCTCGCGTTTGAGTCGCATGAAGAACCGCAAACCAGCGGAAGAAATATACTCCAGTTTGCAGCAATCCATCACAAGTGCCTTGTCGGCGAGGTCCAGCACTTTTTGCAATTCGTCTGCTTGTTCGGTGGTGGCTGTCGTATCCAGTTCACCAATGATTTGAACATTAATCTCTTGTTCGTTCGGTTGAATGTTGATTTGCATGATTAAATGTTTTTTATGATTATTAATTCGTTTTGTCCGTCCTTACGGTGGTATTGTATGTTGTCGGCTATCTTGCGCAACAGGGCTATCCCCAATCCGCCTATCTGCCGATCTGATGTGACTTGAGCAGTATCCACTTCCGCTTGGGCCGTGGGATCAAATTCTATGCCATTGTCGGTGAGGGTAATGGTCAATGGAGAATGGTTCATAGCTAATGAAATGTAATCCGCCTGCGAATAGTTGATGATGTTCACCACAGCCTCCTCAAACGCCAATAACAACTTCTTGAATGTGTGCTCGTCCATGCCGACACACATACTATAGTTTTGTAGTGCATTGCGCAACACCGGCCACTCGTCCATTTTGTTTTCCACGCGCAAAGCAACAGGTTGAGTTTCGTTCATCTTACTAATGGTCAACAGCGTGATGTCATCAGCCTGCTCTGCCGTCCCGATAAACGTCTTCACTTCCGCCAAGAGGCTTTCAATGGACATAGGCGTCTTAACTCCTCCGACCATCTCTTTCCACTTTTCCATTCCCAACATTTCCCTTTTCTCGTTGCGCGCCTCGGTGATTCCATCTGTATAGAGCACCAAGGTGTCGCCTTGCCCAAGCATCAAGCCTTGTTCCACAAACCGGAACTTCGCTTCAAAACCCAGCGGAATATTCGGTATAAGTGCAATCTCTTTCACGCATCGCACATCGTTGTTCATTTTAACTAACAGCGGCAAATGCCCTGCATTGCAATACAACAGTTGTCCTGTCGGCACATGCAGTCGCCCGATGATGGCGGTGACAAACATCATACTCGGGTTTTGCTCGCTCAGCACGCCGTTCATCTCCTCCATAATCGCTTTGGGCAATTGCAGCCTTTGCACGGCAGAGCGGAACAGGTTGACCGTCGCGCTCATCGTCATCGCTGCAGGGACGCCCTTGCCGCTCACATCGCCGATGATGAAAAACAAGTCCTCCCCTTTGCGGTAATAATCATACAGGTCGCCACCCACTTCATGCATAGGCACCAACACCGTCTGCACTTTCGCTCCCTTGTTGCTTTCATCGTTCGTCGGCAGGTCAGATTCGTTTCTCAATATTCCTCTTTGGATATTGCTGGCGATTTGCAACTCTTTCTCCATCAATTTCTTGCTGGTCTCCACACGGTCGTATTCTTTTTGGGCGCGCCATATTTTGCGTATAAACAGACCCACTATGACGATTCCCATTAATAGCACTGCCAGCGTCAGCAATGACACGCCGCGAACGGCCTTCCAGACGTGGTTTTTCGGAACACCTATCACCAGACGCATATTGGTGGGCGAAAGTATTTTCTTCCTCACGAACATGCCTTTCATCCCACCCGTTCCGCTCTCTGCAATCAGCGTACCATTGGTGCTGAGCAACTGACACACAGCATCATCATACGGCTTGATATTATCCAATATCCGTTTCGTCCATGCCAAGGTGTAGTCAGCACCCGCTACACCTACCATCTTGCCCTTTTCATCATAAACCTTTCGCGAATAGGTAAAGATGGGGTCCTCATGGACATCATCGTTATACGGCTGGGTCCAGTAGCCATTGTCGTCGCTCTGCAACGCACCAATATACCATTCGCGTTCCAGATAATTCACTTTATCTGAATAGTCACTAGCAACAATCGAACCATCGCGCTCACGGAAGGCTGTCGGCACATACAGTTTACTTTCTTTCGGTGAATATTCCGGCAAATAACCCACGTAACAGCAATACAGGTTCGGGAAACGCTCCAAAACAGTCTCTAACATGGAGAACAAATCGTCAGGATTGGAGCCGAAGTCGGGGAAGAAATCTGCGATCTCGTCCGTCACTTCATACATGTCATACACATCGTAGATGAAATCTTTCTGAGCTAACTCCATCCTGTAATTTATGTCAGCCACCAGACTATCTTTTTCTCGGTTGTACGACACCGCAGATTGAATTGCCATCGCTATGACGAGAAACAGCGCACTTATTATTGGCAGGATTTTCATTTTCATAGCGATTTCATTTTTCAGTTTTCAACTCGAATTTCAAATGGCCTACGCGGTGGACAATAAAGATGAGCAAAAGCTCAATGGCGTAAGCTATGAGGTAACTGTACCATAGGAGAGCAGGAGCATAATGAGCCACAATCCAAAGTACAGGGATAACCATCAAGGAGATGATTAAGGAGATGAACAATGACATCTTATGGTAGCCATAGAGTTTGTAAACCACCATTATGGTGTCGATATAGCACCACAAGGCTAAGCTCGGGGCGAAGGCTCGCAAGGCCGATGCGCTCTCGCTGATGGTGGCTTCACTGTCAGCGCCGAAGCCACGAGCGATGAACTCGGGGAAGATCCATACAAGGATGCAGATGATGAGCATACTAACGGTGATAAATAGGAACGACTTGCGCAGAATCAACCGGAAAGCCTCGTTGTCGCCGCGTCCCACCTCTATGGAGCCCAGGGCTTGGATGGTGCGTTCGACACCTGCCAAAAAGAGGTTGTAAATCATAAGAAGGTTCATGCAGACGGCCAGAGCGAAGAGTCCCACGCTGCCCTTTACAAGCGACACGGAATGGTTACAGGCGACATAAAGCAGCGCCAGTGTGCCGCAGGCCACCGCAATAGGGGCTCCTTGGTTAATGATTTTACCCAGTGAGGAGCGAAGGGCGGAAAATGAAAAAACATCTTGTGCTGTAGGCCGAAGCGTAAGTCGCAAGTGGTTGTCCTTGTAGTGGAAGTGACGACACATAATGGCAATACCCACCAAATGACCTACAACGGTAGCCGTTGAGGAGCCTTCGATACCCCAACCTAACACCTTGATAAAGACAATGTCAAGACTGAGGTTGACAGCATTGTCTATCAGGATAGCGATAGAGACCAAGCGTGGGCTGCCATCTGTACTGGCCATCGTGGTGAGTGCCCACATGACCATATAGGCTGGAGCACCCATCATCATCACCCGCAGATAATCGTGTGTGAGCGGTCGGAGCCCCTCGTTGGAGCAGAGCCAGCCCGTAACGACATCAGGGATGGCGATTCCACCCGCCGTAAAAATAAGTCCCACCGCCAAATTAGCTGCCAAGGCGAGTGTGAAATAATAAGCCACGCCCTGATGGTTTTTCTTGCCTAATTCGATGCCCACCAACATGCCAGCACCCGTGGCAAGGAGCATGTTTAAGGTGAACATCACCTGTACCACAGGCCTTGTCAGGTTGATAGCACTCACGCCATCTTCCCCAATCAGGTGGCCAACGATGATGGCATCCACCACAGTGCCCAGACAACCCGACAGGGCGATGAGGATGCTCGACCACAAAAATCGCCAATACTTACGGTTAAAAGTCGCTTTATCTTCCATATCCATAACTGTCAACTATCAATTATCAATTGTCAATTATACCGTGAAGTAGTCGAAACCAACGATGGTATCCACAAAACGGTGGACGTAATCGGCAGCCGTGGTAGGCCACTGGAATCCCATACGGTACAGCACCTGCGTGGTATAGTCGTTGGTCGCTTCAATCCAGCGTGTCTTATGACCAGCTCCCATATTGTAGGCCATCAACGGACGCAACAAGGTGACGAGGTCGGGGTTCTCCATCATGCGGTCGAGGGCTTGCTGGAACTCGTCAGGCTCTACGCGTTTCAACGTGATGCCAGCCGCAGCAAAGCCCGTCAGGATATCACTTAGAAACTGACGGTGGGTATTGCTGGGATGGAAGACGATGCACTCCTTCGGGGTTTGAGCCAATTTCAGAATGGCACTGGCCACCTCGTCGATGGGCGAAAACTCATAACGGCGGTTTAGGGCCTCGTATGGCACCATTCCGATGACCACATAGGCACGCAACATCGCCAAGAAATTGTTGGTGTTGAAGTTAATCTGGAACTCACCGTCTTTTTGGCGTGCCGATAGGTTGCCCACACGCATAATCTTGGCATTGAGTCCGTGGTGGGCGATGGCGTCGAGCACCAGCTCCTCAGCCTTGAACTTCGAATAGACGTACTTGTTGGCATCGATGTTCTGTCCGATGTAGAGGTCCTGCTCCGTCAGTTTGACCTCTGGTCCTGGGACATTGTCGATGCTGATGCCGGCAATGCTGTTCGTCGAGATATGGATTAGACGCGAACCCGTGCGCAAGCAGAACCTAATCAGGTGACGTACAGATTCGATGTTCACCATTTCGATATCGTTACCTGCCGAGAAGTGCTTCACATTGGCAACGCAGTTTACCACTGTCAGTTGAGAGTTTAGAGTTGAGAGTTTAGAGTTTGCCGATGCTTTTTCCAAAGCGTCGGGTTGGGTTATCTCAGCCGTGAAGACCGTCACACGCTCATCGAAATGATTGAAGGCCTCTGTACGACCGAAATAATAGTAGTACAGCGACTTGAGGCGACTAAGGGCTTTCTCATCGCTTTCAGAACGGATGGGACACAGGATGTGACCAGTGTAATTAGAAAGCAATTCGTTGAGGATGTGAATGCCGAGATAACCTGTGGCACCCGTCAAGAGCACATCGCCGATGGTCTGACGCTCGCCATTACGGAAAGCATTGAGGGTGTTTTTGTCCAAAACGGGGATGAAGGCGGCATATTCAGAATTGTCCATTGGGCTTGGCTGATTCACCGGAGCAGACGTAGTAGCCGCGCCGGGCGTCTCAGTGTTGCCGCTCACATATTCAGCTAATGCCCTCGGTGTCTTTAGATTAAAGATGTCATTGAAGACAATCTGCACACCGTGCTTGCTGGCTTCTACGATAACCTTGATGGCATTGATACTGGTGCCGCCAATCTCGAAGAAGTTGTCGGTGGCGCCCACCTCCTTAATCTTAAGGATGTCGGAGAAGATACTGCAGAAGAGTTCTTCCTTTTCACCCTTTGGCGCTTCATATTCGGTGACACGCTTCATCTCTGGGATGGGTAACACCTTACGGTTAATTTTTCCATTAGGTGTCATCGGCATGGTGTCCATCTGCATATAGGCATCGGGCACCATGTAATCTGCCAACGACGAAGCGGCAAGGGTCTTGCGGATGTCCTCTTCGGTGAGCGTTGCGCTTGCTTCCAAGGTGTAGTAGAGCACCAGATGCTCATTGCCCATCACCTTGCGCACCTCGGCAGCCGCTTGACGGATGCCCTCGATATTCAGGGCTTTGCTTTCTATTTCACCAAGTTCGATACGGAAGCCACGCAGTTTCACTTGAGTGTCGATACGACTGATGTACTCTAACTGTCCCTCCTCGTTCCAACGGCAGAGGTCGCCAGTGTGGTACATGCGGACAGGACGTCCCCAACGGTCTTCCTTGACAAACGGGCAATCAACAAACGACTTGGCCGTGCGTTCGGGCAACTGCCAATAGCCGCGACCCACCTGAATGCCGGCAAAGCACAACTCACCAGCCACACCCTGCGGCACGAGGTTGCCTGCAGTGTCTACAATGAAGTTCCAGTTGTTGGCCACACTTTCGCCAATCGGAATATTCTCCACACGGCGGCCAGGGGCGATACTATAATACGAGGTGTCGTCGGTACATTCGGTCGGGCCATAGACATTGATAATCTCGATATGGTCGCTGTACACGCCATCCATCTTCTCGCCGCCGCCCGTGGTAAAGCGGATGGGCAGGTCGTCGAAGGTGTTGAGCAGCAGGCTGGTCATCGCCGTCGAGTAACCTCCGCCTGTGATTTGATGGTCGATCAAGAACTGGCGGATGGCACCAAGGTCCTTGCGGATTTCTGTAGGCATGATATGGAACGATCCGCCCAAGGTAAGCACGGGGTACATATCCTCGATGTGCGCATCGAACGAGAACGAACGGTGTCCACTGACGCGATCGGCAGCAGTGAGTTGTTCCATGTCAATGACCACCGCGATAAAGTTACGCAGACCGGCCTGATGGAGCATGGCTCCCTTGGGCTTGCCAGTAGAACCAGAAGTATAAATCATGTAGGCCAAGCCATCGGGATTCGACAAGTCAATAGGCTCTGCATTAGGCACATTGGCCATGAAATCGTCGATGAAGAAGGTCTTGGCGGCGGCGGTACTGAAGTCGCCTTCGGCTTGTTTTGCCTCCAGCACGTCGTGTGACGTTATCAGCACCTTCGACTCAGAGTTCTCGAGCATGTAGCTCAGTCGTTCGTTGGGATACTCAAAATCCAATGGTGTATATGCTGCGCCAGCCTTATGGATGGACAGTACAGCTAGCGGAAACTCCTTAAAGCGGTCGAGCATGACGCAAACGAAGTCATTGGGCTTCACGCCAAAGTCAATGAGTTGGTGCGCCAACGCATTCGAGTAACGGTCCATCTCGCCGTAGGTCAGTTGGCTGTCTCTATCAACGACTGCCGGCGCATCGGGCGTGCGTTTGGCTTGCTCTGTGAAGAGGTTGGCGAAGGTCTTAGTGATATCCACGTCGATCTCTTTGCCCGTACCCAATTTGATGATACGTTCAGCCTCTTCATCGCTGACAATGCAGATGCTGGTCAAGGCGGCATCAGGCTTTGCAATCATTCGCTCCACCGTTACCTTGACGGCATCGGCCAGACTCTGCATCAGATGGGCAGAATACTTGCCATTGTCGTAATCCACACAAACACTGGGCTGTCCCTGCACTTCTCTGATAAAGAAAGTGATGGGGAACTTGGGCACTTGGAGTTCCATATTCTCCAATTCCAGCGGAGTCCCCTGACAGACATATTGGCTGATCATTCCCAATTGATAGACAAACTGTATCTCAGCCGTCAAACCGTAGTCAGCGGCAATCTGGGCAAACGGATAGTTCTCGTGGTTCAGCGTCTCGTCGAAGTTTTCGCTCACTTCCTGCAAGAACTCTTTCACTGTTTGTTTTCCGATAGTTGCACTCAGGGCCAAGGTATTGACAAACATACCCACGGTGTTGCGGATGCTCAGGTTAGAGCGACCGCTTGAGACGGTGGTAATGCAAACCTGCTCACTATTGGCAAAACGCGACAATGAATAATAGATAGCCGAGAGAATCAGATGAGCCGGTGTGATATTGTTATTGCGGCAGAATGTATCTATGGCATTGATATCAAGAGCGGAGAAGGCCTTGCTGATTGTACCCTTGACGGGATTCGGCAGGTCGGGACGTACCTCCGTAGCGGCCTCCACCACAGACAGCCGTTCTTTGAAGAAGTCCGCAGCAGCCTGATAGTCTGCCCCACCCTCAGCGGCCTTTTCAGCCATCACATAGGCAGCATAGTTCTGGTCTTCGTCTTCGATAGTCTCACCGTTCATAATGCTGCACAATTGTTGCAGGAAGATGTCGGAAGAACCACCATCGAATACCAGATGATGCACATCCATCAGCAGATAGGTCTGCTTTTCCGTAGTCACTATCTCAAAACGATAGAGCGGACCTGTGCCGAGGTCAAAGGGCTTCACGAAGTCCTGTTTATACCGTGACAATTCCTCGTCGCTCATCTGTTTTACGGGTATCTCTACAACGTGCTCCAAATCAACGGTCTGTATGACACCCTCATCGCCATTTCCAAAATGGACGGTCATCTGTGGATGCGCCTTGACGAGTGCTTTTACAGCCTCGGCAAGTGCTGTTGTATCTGTATCTTGCTTGAACTTAATGCAGTATGGAATATTATACAGCGTGGATGTGGGATTCTTCAGGCAGTCGAAATAGACGCCAGTCTGAGCGTAACTCAGAAGGAATTGATAATTGATAATTGATAATTGAGAATTAGTTGTGTCGGGCTCACTTTGCAACTTTGATTGTCCATTGAGCACGTTGTTCCAAATCTCATTCTCAATACTTTGCAACGTGCCGTTCTTAACCAACGACTTTGCGTTGAGGGTAATGCCATAGCGTTTGTTCACCTGTATGGCCAACTTGATAGCAGAGATGGAGGTCAGGCCAGCATATCCCAAAACGGTAGTAATGCCAAAATCGGAGTTACCAATGATGCCGGCAACCATCTCATGCAACTCTTCCTCAAGCAGATTCATGGGCACATTACTCTCCGCCACAGCCTCTTCCGCTTTCTTTTCGGGCTTCGGAAGGGCTTTCTTGTTCACCTTCTGGTTCTGGTTAAGCGGGATGGCATCAATCTGCATCGTCACGGCGGGCACCATGTAAGGCGGTTTCTGGTCGACGATAAAGTTATTAAGTGCCTCGATATCAATCTGCTCATCTGCAACGATATAGGCGGCGATAAACTTGCCACCGCCCTCATCGTCGAAAGCCTGCACCGTGGCATCCTTGATGCCCGGGAACTCGCGAATGACGGCCTCCACTTCTTTCAACTCGATGCGGAAACCGCGAATCTTCACCTGTCCGTCCTTGCGGCCTACAAACTGGATGTTACCATCGGGGAGATAGCGTACAATGTCGCCCGTGCGATAGGCTCGAATGTATTTCTCCTCGGTGGTGAACGGATTTTGGATAAATACTTCTGCATTTTTATCCAGTCGATTCAAGTAGCCGAGTGCCACTTGCGGTCCTGCAGCCCACAGTTCGCCCATAGCTCCCACAGGCAGACGGTGACCCTGCTGATCGACCACATAAAGCCGCACGTTGTCCAAGGGTTTGCCGATGGGAACATCCGCATCTTTCTTTGTGACGGGATAGATGGTGATGAGGATGGTGGCCTCCGTGGGGCCGTAGCCGTTGTGCAACTGATAGCCCTGAGGCGGGGCGATACTGGCCAGCTTCTCGCCTGCCACAGAAAGGTGCAGCAGCGAGTGGTTCTCGATGTTTGTCGCAAACTGGTAACCCACCTGCGTGGTGATGAAGGTGTGAGTGATATGCTCGCGCTCGAAGTACTCATTGAGTGCCATAAGGTCGAGGCGCAGTTCCTCGGGGATGATATGTACGGTGGCACCTCCCGTCAACGGCGGATAGATGCCTTCCTGATGCACATCGAAACCGTAACTGGCATATTCAGCTACGTTATGTTCTGGCTTCAGGTCGTAATATCTCCAGTACCAGTTACAGTAGCTCACTAAATTGCCGTGCGTCAGTTGGCAACCCTTGGGCACGCCTGTTGATCCGCTGGTATAGAGCAGGATGAAACGATCTGATGGTTTTGGTAGAGACGTTTCAGGAAACGTCTCTACAGTTTTCAATGTTGCAATATCTTTCGTCAGCAGCACATCGCCCTGATATTCGTCAACGAGGTCACGCAGCGACTCGTCGGCAATAAGCAACATGGCATCAGCATCCTTCACCATGAAATTTAAGCGTTCCTTCGGGTAGCTAGAGTCAAGCGGCTGATAGGCACAGCCCGCCTTCA
>Ga0310690_10002773_pt1 | contig 27734 bp, 32 predicted proteins | sample AusTroGonzalo_MG_2_FD_207661 | JGI IMG/M metagenome (GOLD analysis project Ga0310690, IMG submission 207661) | Bovine rumen microbial communities from tropical cattle in Woodstock, Queensland, Australia - Gonzalo_04 (v2) (version 2) | ecosystem: Host-associated > Mammals > Digestive system >...
GGAGTGAATGTAGATATAAACAAAGGGAATATGGATCAACTGATAAACAGTACCAAGAAGAGATACAATATCAAAGACCAATTAGAAGCATTAAAGCAAACACTCCACAATTTAGATGATGTACTAATCATTTTTGATGAGGAGATAAAAGCAGCAGGGAGAAGAAGATGGTAAGACCAGAAGGAGAAGAAATATGGCAAGATTTATAGAAATAGAAGCATTATATTCAAGAGATGATGAAATGGAGAATGATCCATTCAAAGTAATAACCGAAGAAGATACAGTTCAAGAAGAAGAGAAAGAAGCAGAATACGAGAGAGCAAAGACTTTAATTGATGTAGACAAAATCGCTTTAGTTTCTGAAACAGTAGAAAAAGATATTTGTATGCTTCAAATGGGACACAGAATAATTATGGTTGGAGAGACATACGACTCGTTAAAGCAAAAAATACTAAATAACTAGATATTGTATTAAAAACTCGGTTTTTGGTATTAAAAACACAATACTTGGTATTTATAACACACGCAGGTTTATGGGAAAATAATAGTGTGTAGGCAAAATCTATAATATTTGGTGGTTGCAGACCAATAAAATGCTTACATAATTTTTCTCTAAAACCTAAAGAGAGAGACCTACACACAAAAGTATAGGTCTTTTTCTTTTTAAGGGGATAAGAGATTAAGACTACAAAAAAAAGGAACGTGTACATTATATGGCTAGTCCAAAGAGAGTAATTGACAAAGAGTTATTTGAGAAACTTCTACTTGGTGGTTGTACCAAATTAGAGATAATGAAAATCCTTCAAGTTGGGGATAAAACATTATCAAGATGGATTTATGACAATTACGATGGAAAGAAGTTTACAGATATATCCACAGTTTCTCCTGGCAGACCTGTTAAAGAAATAGACAAAGCACTATTTGAGAAGCTATGCAGGGCTCAAGCAACAGAAGAAGAGATTTGCGACCATTTGGAAGTAGATAAGAATACTCTCATAGCTTGGATAAAGAGAAATTATGAAGCGACCAATTTTTCACAGTTGCAACACGTATACGCAATGGCAGGAAATGCAGCAGTAAAAATTGCACAATACGATTATGCTCTTCAAAATCCAGAGTTTTCTAAGTGGTGGGGTAGACAATATCTCGGACAAAAGGAAATTGTGGAGCAAGAGATAAAGGCAACAGTGAACGATACACATTCTCAAGTGATAGACATGTTATCCAATAAGGTTAACTTGGAGGAACTGGAAAACCAAAATGAGCAGTCCCAAGATAACCAATAAAATGTTGGATGCAATCGCAATAGGGCTTAATCCTAGTTGCACAGTGCATATACACGAAGGAACTGTACGAAGCAGCAAAACAACAGTTGCAATAATAGAGTTCTTTGAGGCAGTTCAAAAGAGTGATGAAGTCTTACATCTAATCGCAGCAGCAGACTTGGATGCAATTAGAGAGAACATACTCAATGTTAAGTACGGGCTTATGGATCAATTCGGAGAGTATTGTTCATTAAGGAAAGATTCCATCGGTGGCTTCTATCTAAATATAAGGTGCGATTATCCAGGGAAGCCAGAGAAGAAGAAAGTATTACTTGCGAACTATTCAGATGCTAGCAAGTGGGAAAAGATACTTGGCAAGACATTCGGTGTAATACTCGTAGACGAGGTTAACACTGCAAACGAACAGTTTATAGACGAATGTTTCGCAAGACAAGTGAGCTGCGATGAGCCACTTCAAATATGGACTCTAAACGGAGACACTCCAGATTTGTGGGTTTATACGAAATATATTAACCACGCAAGAATATATGGAACTGCTCCAATCTCCATAAGAAAGGATATGGATAGAGTCTCAAAGGTTAAAGGCTGGTGGTATCAACATTGGACTATGGAAGATAACCCAATAATGACACCAGAGAAGATAGAGAGAGCAAAAAGCATATATCCACCAGGAAGTTATTACTACACAGTTAAGATACTTGGAGAACGTGGAAGTGCTGGAGAGAAGATCTATCAAGAGTACATTACAGATGAAGCAATAAAACCACTCAAAACCGAAAGTTATATGTACTTTGGAATGGGTGTAGATATTGGAGCAACTAGGGCTTGTAACTCATTCACATTGATAGGAATAACAGGAGATTACACAAAGGTTGGAGTAATAGACAAGTTGACCTTCGAACAGTGTGGATATAGAGACAAGACACAAAGACTAAAAGAGTTCTGTTATAGATGGATACAAAAAGGAGTAGTTCCAGATTATATCGCAGTAGATAGTGCAGAGCAGAACTACATAGCAGACTTGAAACAAGAGTTCAAGAGAGAAGGGTTGCCTCAGATCATCGGAAGTTATAAAGCAACGATAAAACAGAGAATAGATATGAATGTTGTGTTGCTATCAAAAGGTAGGTTGGAGTTCAACGACACAGAAGCAGGAAGAGAGACATACAGAGCATTCCAATCTGCAAAGTGGGAAGATGGAAAAGCAGGGCTAGTAAGAGAAGATAAAAACGAAAGAATCAACGATATATTAGACTCACTAGAATATGCAGAAACTAGACACATGAAGAAGATAATGTACGCAAGTGGAGTAACTATTGAAGAATGAGAACATTAGGCGAATACATAAGAGATAGAAGGCTAAATAGATTAGAAGGAGATTTGAAGATGCTAAATAACAGATTGCAATTCAATCCATTAAAGTTAACCACTAAGATAAAAGAGGAAGATATCGCAGACTTCAGCGATAAAATATCTGAATACAAAGTCTGGTCTAGTGGAGATGCAGTAAAAATTAGAGACTTTTATAGTAGCTATGGCACAGATGAGGCTTTACATTATTTTTGGAGAAATGCTCCCAAGACATCATTAAAGAAACATACAGGTATCCCAAGTCTTATTGCAAGTAAGATGGGATACATTTTATTTGGAAACGGAATAAATATAGAAGTTGTATGCTATGACGAGAATGGAAACCCAGACGAAAAGAAATCTGACATAGTTCGTGAAGAGATCATAACACTTTATTCCAAGTTAGAAATGGAAAGAAAGTTGCAACTTGGAGCAAGTACGGAATCCTGGTGTGGACATGTATTCTACAAATTAAGCATAGACAACACAATATCAGATTATCCAATTATAGAGGTTGCAGACATAACACACGGAAGAGTTGTTAAACAACGTGGAATTGTTAAGGCAATCATATTCCCAAAGTATTACAAAGAGAAGAGCAAAGATTACAGACTAGACGAGATATATAGCACCACAGACAAAGGAGATGCTTGTATAACATATAAACTCTTCCAATTAGATGTAGTTAAAGGAACAGAGAAAGAAGTCGGTTTATCTACATTGGAACAAACAAGAGTTTATGAAGATAAGGACGTAGTCTTTGAAGGTATAAAAGGCATATTAGCATTTGAGAAACCAAACAAGAGCTCTTTACTATTCAGTGAAAGTGATTATGGTGCATCTGATTATGAAGGTGCAATAGACAGTTTCGATGCTATGGATGAAGCATATACAAATATCTTCAAAGAATTAAGAACAAACAGAACAGTTAGATATATTCCAAAGGATATGATACCAAAGTCCTTTAACGGAGAGTTTGCACTTAATGATGATTTTACAGATGCTTACGTACAAGTAGAATCTGACGTAGACCAAAACAGCAAGAACGAAATCACATTCTCTATTATTCCAGATAAGACCGAGAGCCACAAAGCAAAGTTCTTAACAGCATTAACGACAGCCCTAAACAAAGCAGGATTGTCTCCTTATGCTATTGGAATAACTGGACTAGAAAGTGTGAATGCTTCAGCAGAGAGCCAACAGGAACGTAATAAGGTTACTTTAGAGACAAGAAAAGCAAAGATGTCTTTATGGAAACCTTTTATAGAGGAAATGCTTATTAAAATCCTAGAGTTAAACGACTGGATGATAGAGCATAAGTTGGTAGAGCAAGACTACAAAGACAACGGTATCAAGTGGGAAAACATAGATATCCAAGTTTCATTTGGAGATTACATCGTTGAGACAGAGAACAGCATCATTGGACAAGCGATTAACAAACTCCAAGCAGGTGTTGCTTCAACCGAAACAGCGATAAAAGAAATTCATCCAGATTGGACGGATGAGCAAGTTATGGAAGAAGTTAACCGTATTCGTTATGAGAAGGGAGTGGCATTAGACACACCAGATGCTCTTCCAGAACTTACAGGAATAGTAAACGAAGAAGAGAACAATGAATAAGGACAAACTTCGAGAGATGGTTGTAGCACCTGCAGATAATGTTGCTACAAGAATAATTGTCCAAGTCCAAACTGCAACGACAAAGGTTAAAAGACTCATAACCAAAGCAGTTATGGAAAGCTGGAAGCAGGAGGATCTAGTAAAAGAACTGAACAAAGTCATAGCTAAAGAGGTTGGACAGATTCAGAACAAACTAGTAGCCGAACAAACCAGGAAGAGTTTAGTAACATCTAGCAAAAAATGGTACTACGAACTCAAAGAGTCTATGAACATTTTAGGAAGAAACTTAACTAACTCTGGAATAAACGCAGGAGCAAAGCCAATAGATACTCTAACGTACACTAGGAGAGTGCTTAATAGTGGCGAGATGAAAGGTAGACCGATTATCGAGAACTATTACAAGCAAGTAAAAATTGCTCTTAAAACGTTTGCTGTAAATCCACCGATGTATGCAGTTAGGGCAAAGGATGGAAGCATAAACCAAATAGCACTAAGAAATGCAGCAGAAATGACGGTTAGATATGAGGCAAATATTAGAGACGTACAGGGGTTAGTTAACAAAGGTGTAAAACTCGTTTGGACTTCTTCTCATCCTAACTGTTCGCCAAGATGCAAAGATTACCAGGGTAGACTTTGGAGTCTTGATGGAACAAGTGGAGTAATAAACGGTATCAAGTATTCTCCAATTCAAGAAGCATTAGAAGGGAAGAAGAAAGACGGAAACGGAATTATCAATGGATATAACTGTAGACACAGGCTCATTGAATACAGAAACGAGAGTCAAGCACCAAGAGAATATACGGAAGCTCAAATCAAAAGAGAGTATGCGATAGATAAAAAGCAAAGGACTTTTGAAAACAACATAAGACATCTGAAAATTGAAGAGATAGAACTCAGAGAGATAGGAGATATAAAAGCAGCAAGTGCATTAAGGAAGAGATGGAGAAAGTTGACACAAGACTACAAAATTTATTCCTTACAACAGGGCAGAGCATATTATCCGTACAGATGCGTAATAGATAGAGATATCGAAAATGGAGAGTTGGGCGACCAACAAACCACTTGACATATAATCGTAGAGTTCAACGACAGAACAACCAAAGTTAAAACCTAATCGTGTCGAACACGTAAAACTCGGAAGGAGAATAGAACAATGGCAGAATTAAAGGATTTTTTAAGTGAAGAACAAGTTAAGCAGTTGGAAGAGGCAGGCTTTCAAATCCAACCTAAAGGGGACTATATCCCAAAGGCAAGATTTGACGAGGTAAATACCAGAATGAAAGATGCCGAAGCAAAGAACGCAGACTACGTAAAACAACTTGAAGATCTAAATGGTAGCAAAGGGGATGCAGAAGCTCTTAAAAAAAGAATAGAAGAGTTAAGTGCACAAGCAAGCAAAGACCAAGCAGACTTTGAAACAAAGGTTGCAGCAATCAAGAGGGAAGCATTGATAAATACCGAACTCATTAAAGCAGGTGCAAGAAATACAGCAGCTATCTGGGCAACAGCAGACCTATCACAAGTCATAATGAAGGATGACAAATTGGAAAATATTGAAGAAGCAATCAAGAAATCCAAAGAGACAGATTCTTATTTATGGCAAAACGAAGAAAAGCAACCATTCAAGGCAGGAGCACCTGTAGGAAAGGACGTCCCACCTGATGAAATGGAAGCACTAACAAAATTAAGATAAAAAGGAATTAGAAACTATGGCAAACAGTATCGCTAAGGCAGTCGCCTACATCAAGACTCCATCATTATTGGAGCAAGTATTAAACAAAAACTTATTAACAATCGACCTTCGTAAAGAATGTATCGTTCTCAACGGAAGCCAAGTCAAGTATCAACATTTAGAGTTCTCATCAGCAACTCCATCAACTTATGACCGTTCTACAGGTTATACAAACAACCCAATCGTTCTTACATGGGAAACAATCTCATTAACACAAGACATTGGTAACACATTATTTGTAGACAAGATGGACAGCGAAGAGGCAGTTGGTGTAGATATCGTAAGAATCGCAAACAACTATATTGGAAAGGTATTAAACCCAGCAGTAGATGCTTACACACTTCAAACAATCGCAAGTGCAGCTGGTGTTACATCTGATATCTCAGTTGGTAAAGGCAATATCGAAGACGTTATCACAAACGCAAGAGCAGCCATCAAGAATAGAGGCTACAACACAAACAACTTCATTCTCTATGTTGACTTCAACAAATATGAAATGCTCAAACAAGCAGCACATAAGAACGCAAGATGGACAAGAGGACAATGGAACGGAAGCGAAGATGAAATCGATTTATTCGATGGCATCAAAGTCGTTGGTGTTCCAAGCACTTACTTTGACCAAACAAACAAGAAAACTTGGGGTTTAATGCTCGCAGCAGAAGCAGCAGCACAAATGGTTAAATTCCAAGAAGGCGAATTCTTTGACAAGATTCCAGGATTTGGTGGCAGAAAAGCAGAAGTTGACATCGGCTTATATTACGATGCAATCGTTTATTCTGAACTCTCAAGTGCAGTTATAAACTTAATCTTCTCTTCAGCAAGCAACTCAACAGTAGATCCAGTTATCGTTTCTGGTGTTGTAACATCCGAATAATTTGGAATAACAAAAAGGAGAGTGGAGGAAACTCCATTCTCCCTTATCTCTATAAAAGTAATAAGTGAGTGCAAATCTCACAATAGGGAGTACGAACATGGAAGTAACGCAAGAGTGGATAACACAATTCATAACGGACTATAACAACAAGTTTGATACCAATATGGAGAATCAACTTGCTTTGTTGCCACGTCCAATGAGTTCTAATGCCTTTGTAACGAGAGTTAGCGAGTTTATGGACTTGTATATCAAAGACCATTGTCCTCAGTTTATAGAGGCTATGGCAAGTACCGAGCAACAAACAGCCATATACAAAGCAAAACTAGAACAAGCATATTACATTCTCTGGAATGAAGATTTGACAATAGTAAATGGCATAGACTTTGCAAAAGGTACAGCAATCTCTCAAGACGTATTAAAGAAGGCAGAAGTTAGCAGAATGGCATTAAAGTTCCTAGAAACTGCTGGGCTCTTATATAGGGGCTTAAATAGTGGATCATTACAATACTACGGAAACGATTATTGGAGGAATCATCACTAATGAATAGATATAAACTTGGCTTTTGGGAACTAGAAGTTATTACAGATAACGAGATAGGAACTACCACACATTACCGTATTCCATTCAGATATGAAGAGGAATATACAAACAATAGTGGTGGTTTTATTGCAGGAAACGTAGACCAAAGAAGCCAATCTATAGTTCTTATAAGTGATACAAGACTAGAAAAAGCAGTAGATGGATTAGGACTAATAGAGATAGCAAAAGATGACAGTGTAGAACTCGCAGATGGCAAGACAAGAATTGTAACGAGAGTAGACAAGATGCCAAACGGAAGAGGTGGGTATTCTTGGACTAGGAGAATATACGTAGACTAATGGCAAACAAGATTCAAGAAATGTTAAGAGTGTTGTCTGAAACCATAAGATCATATTGTCCTTATGATACTGGAGCATTGTCTCAAAGCATAGAAACTTATTACTCAGGAAGCGAAGCAAGAGTTGTCATAGGAAACGATTTAGTAGACTATGCAAGAATAACAAACGAGCCCTGGGAGAAAGGAAAAAATCCTAATGAAGGTTGGGTACAAAGAGCAATAAATGCAGCAGTTCCTGTAGTACAGGCAATATTCAAAGGTGAGATAACTCAAAGCGAAATAGACAACTATGTAAAACTACAGAACAACATATATAGAGCAACACAGCTAACAAGAATGCAAGAGGAGATAGGAAAACGAAGTGAGATTTGAGGAATACTTTAAGGAACAAATAGTGTCTTGGCTTAATACCGAGTTAACAGATGCAGTAACAGAGAGTGGCGTAACTGTCTATTATGATCCATCTATTCTCAATAACACCGAGACATTAACAAACCCTCTATATGAGGACAAAGAGGCTTATGGTGTATGCGTAAGAAATACGACCATAGTTCGTTCTAATTTATCCGATATAGACTTCAACACAATAACCTTTAGTGTAGAAGCAGTTATGGAAGAGAACAAGACACAAAAGTTTTTGGATGCAACAGAGAACATCGCAAAGACTTATGACAGTGTTTTACAAAGTTTTCTTACAGTTGACGAGTCTACAAACCCTGCCACAACGATTACAACGCAATATAAAGGTGCTTTCGGTGTTGCTTATGTTAGTAGACCAAGATATACCTTACACACAACTAAGGGCTCTATAAAAGCCAATACTGTTACTTGGGTTATAACTGTACAATACACAACAAGTTCCATCTTCCTTTCAAGAAGAACATTTAAGATAACAGTTGGCAGTGTAGTTTATGATTTAACAAATATTTTAGAGTATTCATTATCTGGACAACTTACAGCAAGAGATGTGCAACAAGTAGAAAAGAACGTAGTTACATCCCATGCATTAAACTATCTCAATATATATACATTTAGCATTAGAAAGACTACAGCACAAACAGGAATAAACAGCATACTTGCAGGAGCAGTTGCTAATGCAAGTGGTTTTACACTTAGCAAAATAAACATAGATGGAACAGCTTACGATGTTAAGAAGTTCCAAGTAACAGAACTATGGAGAGACAATGTTGGAGCATACCAACTAATCATATATAGATAAGGGGTAAAGTATGGCAGACAATAAGATAGTAGTAGAACTTAATCTCAATGTAAAAGAGCAAAGTTCTAACGACCATTTAGACTTGCAAGAAGGCACAGGACAAACTCCAGAAGCAGATATAAGTGCAAAAGAGATGTCTAAAGGTGTTGGCTCTTCTACAGCAAAAATGGTTATGACTTATGTCGGCACTCAAGCTGTTAAATGGGCAACAAGTAATTACGGAAACTTAACAGGAGATTACTTAACCCAAGCAAATATAAACGAAGGCATAGCAATAGCAGGAATGGGAGTAGCTATAATGCAATCTCCTTTAATAGGTGGACTTGCTGCTGCAACTGCTCTAACAGTTAAAGGCATAGAGAAAATGATAGAGATTAGAGAGCAAGAACAAAGGGCTATGTCTATTAGAGAAAGGTTTGGAACAATAATCTCAACAGGGGGTAGGGACTTATGAGCATATCATTAACTTTGCAGAACTTTGGAAGTAGTGCAAGTGCTGATACTATTACCTCTATTATAGATGGAGATACTTATTCCTGGAGATTAGATGACACGTTGGATAGTGGTTTGATTATGTACACATCTAGCAATCTTAATCCTATTGAGCCATTTACACTTGCAACCATTAACTTTGATGATGGATCTACAGAGAAAATGTGGGTTGCAGAAGATAATGTAATGTTGCTTTCTAAGATAGGAAATACAAGAACTTATCAACATACATTAAAACTCGTAGAACTTACAAAGATATTAGAGAAGATAGTTATTCCTGGATTATGTTTAACACCAGTAAATATAGATTCTAGCACACCAGCATATACAAGTTTGTATAAGCAGTTTAAGAGAGCATTACTAAACTTGTCTTTACCAAATTATTATATTGGACTAGAAGAGAGTTCTACAATAGATACCACACTATTAACAGAAAGAGATCCAGAGACTTTTGTTTTTAGTCATAGTACAGCAAGAGAAATATTGGATGAAATATTCTCAACAGTAGATAGCAGAGTTATTGTAGATGATGTTACATATAATAGTTCTATAAAAGTTATAACACTCAAAATTAACTATATTAAAATGGTGTCCGAAAGCACAATAGTCTTAAGCAATAATGTATACCATAAGATTATATCTGAAAGTGCAGCAAATTCTGTGGAATCATACGCAGGAGAGATATATAGTGCTGTAGAAAGTGCTATGTGTGATAATGAAATATCTATTGTAGATACATTCAAAGCAAATGATGCAGTCGCAACATCTTCTAATAGGGTTATGTCTTTACCTTATCCAATACAATATCCAACAAAGTTTAGACTTATGTATACAGGCACAAATAAAATGACTGTTACATATAAGTATTATCCGTTTGGCTCTGCAACAAAAAAGACAGGGACAATAGATTATGCTATGAACGGTATTTGGTTTGATGCTATGGACTACTTTGTAGACTACGAATATTGGCAAGTTCTTTCACAAACAGACCAAAACAAGACTTTATATTATGTGAGAGGAGCAACGGAAGTAGACGTATCCAGAACATATAAGAGTCTTATAGTTACACGAAACGTTCTCGCAACGGTGTTTAGTGAATTATTTGGTACATGGTGGAATGCAAATAAGGATAGTATAAGGTCTTATCTTTACAATAACGCAGGAACATATTTAGAGAGTGGTACACTTTCCGAAGATGCTTTAACACAACAAATAGCAAATGTAGATGCAGACCAATGTATTTTTGACATTAGTTATATAGGCGAAATAGATGGGTTAACTACATCAAGTAAGAAAGAAGATAGAAACTGGTTTGAAAGAAGTTTGCGAGTAGTGGATAACCAAAGAGCAAATGTCCTAGACCTTCAAAGATACGGAAGAAACCTAGAAGGCAAGATATCAAGAACTGGGAATGATGTTTATTACATAGATTGCGATGTAGATTCATACGCAAATATTCTCCCATTATTAACCAAGATAAACGAATATAACTCCGTTATTTACCAAGTAGACATTAGTAGACACACAGATACAGATACTTGGTATGAAGTTAGATATTACCTTTCAAAGAACTTTAACAATCTTAATGAAAGAATATCATTAAAGAGAGAAAAAAGGATTTACTCTATACCAACAAAAGGATATCAGGTAACACTTCAAAATAAAGAATTGATTATCATCGGAGATAAGAACTACGAGGGAGAAGACTTTACATTAACAAATAGCACAGATACAACAGAGTATCAAATGGCAAAAGTTGTAGCAGGAACAAGTGGACAAGTAACAAATGCGTTTATAGAGATTCAAACAGACACAGACACACTCGTTCCAGATCCATTGTTAAAGAAAAACTTTGTCCTTCCTGCTGCTTGTTATGGCGCAGGCAATACAATTAACTTTGTCTGCAAGTTCTATGACAATGCTTCTGCTGGATTATCAATAGATACAACAAGTTATGGTGGCATAAATTGGTACGGAGGCAAAAAAGTATCATACAACAGATATACAAACGAGTACGGATTTGCACAAGAGCCAAAAGTAGAGTGGGGACATTTTACAAATGCTAGAACAACAGCAGGCATACAAGTACAGCCAGTTAGAAAGAAGAGTGGTGCAAACTTTGCAGAAGATGCAACCATCTTATTTGATAACAAGTTTTATGGTTTTTATAAAGATCCAAGCGAAGCACTTTGCTTCCAAAAGACCATTTGTCTTGAGCCAGGAAGCGAAGATGTAATCATAGGATGTTTACCAGATATTAATAGTTTGTTTAAGGATGTTGGGGACATTTATATATATGTACAACAAACATGGAGAGAAGGTGGATCATACCGACCAGGAGATAGAAAGGTTAGATACGACACAACAAAAGGAGATTATAGAATGATTTTAGATCCTATTGTTTCCGTCAACACAGACACAAATACGGTAGATATTTCTATTGCATCTTATTTAAGTAGATACAATTTCGCATTAGGAGATGTAGATGGGAATATGTATGTTGCAGTTAACGGAATGGCATATACACCAACATTATTAAAATTAGCAAGAAGGAGAGTTTAGGATGAAAGTTTATATAGACAGTAATGGGAACATAGTAAAAGTTTTAGACAATGTATTCGTTGCCAATTCAACAACTTATGATAACACTATCACATATTACTTTGTAAATGATAGTGGAACAGTTGTATCCAATGATGAAGTTAGTTATTGTCAAATATCCTTCAGAAGAGCAGATGGGCATTTAATAAGCAGAATGAATGCACCAAAGACAAATACAACAGAAGGATACGGATACAAATATGAGTGCTCACAATATGATGGAATACTCTTAGTTGCAGGTGCATTAGAAATCTCTGCACAGTTCGTTAAGGCAACCATTACACAGGGAGTTATAACAGCTAGAGAAACACTTTGTACTGTAGTTGTAGAAGGACACGTAAAAAAGAACTTCGGCATAGATGATGAAGAATATTTTAACGATACCTTAGAACAGGCTATGTTAGATAGAGATACACTCCAGGCACAAATAACACAATTAATAACAGATGGAGAGAGTTATGCAACAACTTCTGCAGTTACTGAGACATTAGAAGATTATGTAAAGGCAACAGATTTGGCTTCGGTTGCAACAAGTGGTAGTTATGCAGACTTGAGCAACAAACCATCTATTCCAACAAAAGTAACCGATTTAAGCGACAAGAACGATTATTATAAGAAGTCCGACATGGCAACTGTAGCAACAACAGGCTCTTATAATGACCTTTCTAACAAACCAACAATACCAACAGTTAACAACGGAACACTTACCATCAAGAGAAACGGAACAAAGATTAAAGATTTTACGGCAAATTCTAGCACGGATGTAACAGCAGATATCTCAGTTCCAACTCAAGCAAGCGATATAAATGCTCTTCCAGATAGCACAAAATATGCTAAGTCTTTTGATATTAGCATTAACAATACAACTTATGTAATGTCATTTACTCTTAAAGACCAAGACGGAACAACATTAAAGACAGATTCTATAGATCTTCCAATAGAGTCTATGGTAGTAAATGGCGAATACGATGCAGACAATAAGAAAATTGTTTTGACACTTCAAAGTGGAAGCACAATTAAGTTCTCTGTTGCAGACTTAATTAGTGGATTGCAACCAACTATCACAGCAGGAACAGGACTAAGCAAGAGTGGTGCAACACTTAACCATAGCAACTCCGTAACTGCTGCAACCAAAGGAAGTACAACTGCAATACCACAAATCACATACGATGCACAGGGGCATATTACAAGTGTAACCGAAAAGACAGTATATCCACCAACAACAGCAGGAAGTTCTAACCAATATTGGAGATCAGATGGAAGTGGAGTAGGAAGTTGGACAACACCTTCAAGTTCTCCAAGTAGTGGAAGTAACACATTGATTAGTTCTGGAGCAGTATATACAGCACTTCAAAACTATCTAACAACTTCTGCAGCAAGTTCTACATACCAAACAAAGATAAGTTCTAGCAACAAAGTAAGTGCAGATAATGTGGATGATAGCAGCACAACAAATAAGTTTGTATCTGCTTCAGATAAGACAGCGATAGCAAAGATAGGAGATGAAAACACTGCAAACACTATCCTATATAGGATTAAAGCAATAGAAGATGACATCTCTGCTGCAATAGATATTATAGACGACATTTAGAAAGGGGGATTAGACAATGAGTTTAGCAACAGCTTTACAGGGAATAGTTAGTGCTAAAGAGGACATTAGACAAGCCATTATAAACAAAGGTGTCAATGTTGGCTCAGATGCAAAGTTATCCACCTATGCAGATTATATAGACGACATAGTAACAGGTGGTGGTGGAAGTGGTTTAACTCAAGAAAAGACCGTAACACTAGCACTTGAAGGTGGAGACCAAATAGTTTTACCAGACCAAGACTACACTTTGTCTAAGATTACTATTACAAAACCATCTAGTTTAGTAAGCTCTAATATCAAATATGGCATAACTATTGCAGGAGTTGAAGGAAGTCTCAATGTAGGTGCTCAACCTACCTTAAATGCTCCTACAATAAGCAGAAGCAATAATACAGTAACACTTTCTAACCCAAGTACAAACGGAAACTTTAATGCTTCTTTCAAACTATACAATAACGGTACAAAGTTTGATGAACAAACAGGCACTTCGGTAGACTTGCAAAAGGTAGCAAGTACAACTTATGTAATGACTTGTAAGTGTTCCAACGGAGAAGCAGGATTTATAGATAGTGCAGCATCCAATTCGCTTGAGTTTACTGTCTTTGAGTTCTTAGATAAAACTCATAATGTAAACACTTCCTTTGATTGGAAGAACGAATGTCATGGCATAGCACTTTCATTTACTATCACACCAAAGACAGGATATTATCTTCCACCAAAGATAGATATATTCTGTAATGGCAAGAAATTAGATTATTCATACAACCCATATACAGGTGCAGTAACCATCTCTGCATTATCTCAAACTTATGCAGGCACACTTTCAGATATGGGCAAGATGGGAACACCTATTATAAACGGAATAACAAAGCAACAAGCAAATATAGAAACACCAGCAGGATGTGAACAATTAGTATTCAATTCAGATGGAACAGATTGTGCTCCTGTTAACAACGCAGAAGGAGTAGGCAATACTACAGTTGTTATGGGAATAGATGGTGTAAGCACTCCAAAGTTGGTTGCTCCACACGTAACACTTAAAAAGGACGATTTAGATGTTGTGGATAGTTTCTTAATGGACGGAGATGTTTTATATAGTGAGAACTATTCTTTAAGTGTAGATGGAACAGTTGTAGCAAACGATATAGATGCAACACAAGACCAAAAAACACTTATTAGTTATACCAACATTAGAAACTTTAACCTTACTAATGGCTATTACAAGAGCACTAACACAGGCTCTAATACATGGGCATTGTTAAGAGTAGATATTATTGCTCCAGCTGCAACAAGTGTAAAGGTAAGTTATACAGCATATACAAGAAGTTCATACTGCTATGCTTACTTGGGCAAATTGGATACAGACATGTCAGATAATAGCAATACAGAATCCAACTATCAAGTGGCATATACAACTTCTGCAACAAATACAAGCAACTACACCTTAACAGTTCCACAGGGAGTTCACTATATCTACTTCAAATATAGAAGAGGAGGCACAACTTCTTATTCAGATAGATACTTACAAGTTAAGGTTGAAGAAGTAACAGCATAAACAAATAAATATAAGGAGATAAAAAATGGCAACGATTGACTTAACACAATTATTACTACCTTATGGTAATAGGACAATTAAAGTTAAAGCAACAGGAACAGGGTATGATGACAGCGATTGGTCTAATACAGTTACTTATGCTTGTCTGCCTGTACTAAAGAAGAAAGATGCTAGCACACTTACAATTACTAACACTCGTGCTGCATGTACTACTTATACTTTGTACGACAAGAATAATACAGTATTGGATACGGTTTCTTTCAGCGGATCAGATGGCGATACCATAGATGTTGATGTAACAAACTTCGGTTTCACTCAAGATGCGTATAACGATATATATTGCATAGCTTCAGATGGAAACGATACATTTACATCTGCAACATTCAAGTTCTGGTATGGCAGCAATATTATTCTCGGTGTTAGTGGTCTTTACAACTCTACAACTGCACTTACAAGAACAGATGCAGCAGTTGGCAAGACTTGGACAATGACAAGCAACGAGATTACATCTGACTTTGATACCTTATTCCCATTCAATGAAATGGTAAAAGAGACCGTAGATGGAAATGCTATGGTATATGTTCCAGAGATGTATTGGAGACTTGGTTACGACAGCAATGGCAGGCTTACAGATATTGCAGTTGCTCCAGAAGAGATTACAACTCTTGGAAGCGGGCAAGTTTCGGCACACTCGGACGCATTCTATTATGGTGCTTATGGTGGCTCATGGTCTAGCGATACTCTTAAATCTGCAAGTGGTGTCGCAAGACAATACTCAAAGACTAGAGCACAATTCAGAACTGCTGCACAAGCAAATGGAACAGGATACCAAATCATAGATGTATTACATACAAGAATACTTGAGATGCTTTGGCTCATTGAATTTGCAGACAAACAATCTGAAAACATTATGTGGGGTTACACCAATTATGGTGGCAACTGTGGTGCGACAGATACTTTAACAGCACCTTCAGGACAACTTGCAAATCAAGGCAGAATGAGATGGAGATACATTGAGGACTTCATCGGTAATGGTTATGAAATTATAGACGGTATCACAGGTTCATATGTAACAGCAGATCCATCACAATATGGAGATACTCAAGTTGGTACTAGCTATACAGGGACATCAATCAATGGATACGAATTGGCAGCACTTCAAAGTCCAGATGCAAACAATCCACTATTATTAGTTCCAAAAGAAGGTGCAAACAATGGCTCATATAACACATATTTCTGTGATTATGTGAATAACCCTGCTGGAAATTATATGATCTTTCGTGGTCGTCGTAACTCGAGCGTGAGCTATGGCTTGTTCGCCTGGGGCGCTTATGACGTATCCTACTCGGACGGCTACATCGGCTCTCGACTTTTGAAACTCCTTTAAGAGGGGTTGTTAAGGGTGCTCCCTTATAGAAAAGAAACCATGACATTTGGTTTGGAAAAGAACTTTGTATCAAACAATAACGTAATGTCTTGCCTAGACAATGGCAGACAATCATAGGGCATATAGGGACAGCTTTCGGTGGGTTGTTGTTCATCTATCGTGGTCGTAATAACTCGAACGTGAACTATGGCTTGTTCTACTGGAACGCTAATGACGTATCCAACTCGAACAACAACATCGGCTCTCGACATTTAATTCTGAAAACCTTTAATAGAAATAAATTACTTTTCAGTCGCTATATGTCCTTACCACTCGGTAAAAAATATCTCGCAAAAGGCACGTTCTAGTAGGTGCACAAGCATTCGAAAAACCGTGAGAGAATTAAAAGTAAAATGAAACGTGTAGGTTATTTATACGACAAACTTTTAGATAAAAACCTTCTTGCATTGGCTTTCAAAGAGGCTTCAAAGGGCAAGAAAAACAAAAGATATGTAAAACGTTTCTTGGATAACCAAGACTATTATGTAGACAAACTATACGAGTGGCTAAAGACAGATACCTTAATTCTGTCCAACAACAAGCACATAACCATATTTGAGGCGAGTGCGAATAAGACTAGGGACATTGTAGTTCCTAAGTTCTTCCCAGACCAAGTGCTGCACTGGGCATACTGTATCGTGATGAGACCAATATTTATGAAAGGCATGTATAGGTGGAGTTGTGGCTCAATAAAAGGAAGAGGTGTACATTACGGAATAAATAAGATAGAAAGAGAACTTAAAAAACCAAAGGCAAAATACATTCTCAAAACCGACTTTAGAAAATACTTTCAATCCGTAAAGAAAGACAAGTTGCTTGAACTACTAGAGAGAAAAATTAAGGACAAGAGAATGATAAACCTAACAAAGCAAATACTCGAAAATGGTGGAGATGGATTGCCAATAGGTTATTACACAAGTCAATGGTTTTCTAACTTCTACCTAGAGAACATAGACCACTATATAAAGGAAGAGTTAGGTATCAAGTTCTATATGAGATACGTGGACGATTTAGTTTTCATAGATAGCAATAAAAAGAGATTACATAATGCAAGAGTGAAACTAGATCAGAAACTCAAAGCAGAAGGATACGGATTAGACATAAAACCGAATTGGCAAGTATGGAAGAAAGACAGCAGGGCATTAGACTTCTTGGGTTTTCGGCTAATGCGAGGTCAAAAGAGGCTTCGCAAACGCAGTTGGATAATGCTAAACCGAATACCTAGAAGAGTAAAGAAAGAAGGGTATTGCACACTTAAAAGAGCATACGCATATATCTCGCGAATAGGTTGGTTAGTAAAATGCTCTAACGGTGTGAGGTACTACGTAGAAAGACTAAAACAAACACTCTCTAAAGGGGAATGTTGCAAAATAATATCATTATACAATAAAAAGGAGGCTATCGCATGATAATAGCACATGGAACAAACGAACAAATAGAAAACTTAAAAGCAAGAGCAGGAATACCTGCAGAAGCGGATGTATATCTTGTTAAAGACCATTATATGGAGTCTTTAGACACACACAGAGCACTCTTTTCTTGGTCTACAGCAACAACAATACAAGAAGCAGAAGGCGAAAGACTTGTATATGAGCAACAACTAGAGGAAGAACTAGAAAGACAAAGAGAAGAAGCAAGACTTCAAGCAGAACAAGAAGCGCAAAAAGAAAACAACGAGGATTCCGAAGAAGAAGAGGAAGAATCTGAAGATGAAGGAGAATAGATATGAAATTAGTTTATGAGATTAAAAACAACAACGGAATGTTAAGAGACGATTGCAAAGCATTTGTTCTTGGAACAGATGAAGAACTTGTAATTAAGGTTGAAGGAGCAGCTATACCAAAGTGTTATGTACTCTTAACCTGTGGAGAAGCAAGCAAAAAGTTCTCTGTAGAAAACTTGGATGAATTAACTATTCCAAAGGATATTCTCAAAGAAGGAACACTTGCTATTAAGATCCTTCAATTCAACCGTACAAAAGTTAAGACAATTTGCTTAGAGCCAATAACCATCATTAGCGAAGAAGATGGCTTTAAGGGAATATCTGCATTTGACGAACTAGAAGCAAGAGTAAAAGTGCTTGAAGAACAAGTATCTAAACTATTGCCTTTACTTAAGGATGTAGAAGGACTTTACTCGGCATTAGAACAATAGACGTTCACGTATGCACCTACGTACGTATATACATTAAATAATAAGAAAAGGAAGTAGTCTACGTTGACTGGTGCAAGTTGGCACAGACGAAAGTAAGAACGATGGAAGTTGAAAAGATCGTTGAGTATGTTACAATTTTCCTCTCCTCTGGAGTAGGAGCAACAATTTTAGGTCTTGTCATTAGATCTATTGCAGTTGCTATCTCTAATGCAAAGATTAAGAAGTATAGCAAATTGACAGACGATGACAAAAGAGCAATAGCAAAAGAGATTATGGACTCAATGCAGGGAAGTCTTAAATTGGATGCAGATGCTATGGTAGATAAAGCAACCAATGCAAGAATAAGTGCTATAGAAGAATCTCATAATGAGTTAGTAAAGGCAGTTAACCAATCTCTCGCATACACCAGAGCAACAATGAATGCTGTTGGAGACTTCAAGACAATATCTGAAGATAGCAGAACAGTTATTAAGGAATTGCTCAAAGAAGATGCAAAGAAAGTAGAAGCTGTTAAGAACGAAACTATAGCAGAGATTAAATACGCTGCACCAAAAGAGGAACAAGCCGAAACAAAAGTGAGTTACTAATTAGGGGGTGGTTGGTATGAAAAAGAGCTTACCTAACATCATCCTAACTCTTGTAGAGTATTTGGTATTGATTGCACCAACAACAGGATATGCTATCTATTGTTATGAGGACACACTTCAATACACTATGTCTGCAAGCAGTAAAGGCACTTTTTGGACTTTAATTGCACTGGCTACACTTGTTGCTGTCATCTATGGAATATTCAAAAAGAAGTATGAAAGATACGTGGATGGTTATGTGCAGCAAAAGACAGACCTGGAGACAGATCCAAATAATGAGCTCCTAATAAAGAAGGTAGCAGAAAAGAAGAGCATAATTGAGACCATAGACTATATAGTTGCTTTATTCCCAGTGATGATTGCAATAACAGTGTTATACGCATTTGAAAAGGCGATGGATCAACTGGTTATATTGCTAACAATAGTGGCTGGCTCATTGCTCGCAAAGGTAGCAACACATCTCGCAAATATTTCAGTTAGCAAACATGCGATGATAAGCAAAATTGAACAGTAATTAAATGGGGGTTTTAATATGGCAAATAATAATAGACAAGAACAGAGAGAGGTCAGTTCAAATGTTAAGATAAGTATTAACGTTATAATCGCTTTGGTGGTTACGGTGGCATTCCTACTATTCCAATTTTTCGTATTGGATGACATAATTGCCAAAGCGAGAACTACCTCGTATTGGATTAGTAAAGTTTTAAGTGGTTTAGCAACATTTACAATTATGGTTTCACTTGCAAATACCACAGAAGAAAGTAGAAAGAAAAGAGATAAAGAGTTTCATAGCAAACTAGATGCTTTAGACACACACTATAACACTGTCTTTGGCAAAGGCGAAATAGACAATTTGGAGACATTTGTATTCAATATGAATGTTGCCAATAAGTATAATGTTTACGTTACCAAGATTAAGAACAGGATTAAAAAAGTACAAAGATTCGTTCGCAACCAGGATAGAAAGAAAGAGCTCATAGAAGAATTAGAAGAAAAACTAATGAGAACTCCAGAAGAAGTATGGGAAGATGAAAACGTGAAGTTCAATATGGTAACAGTGGATCTATTATTCTCTGGAATATATGACATAGAAAAAAGCGATAAAGAGAACGACCTACACTTGCACAGGGGAAGATATGGAGTGCAAAAGTTAGGTTGGAAGATTATGTCTATTATTGCGTTTGGGTTTATGGCTGGAGATTTATACTACCATTTCAACGCATTCAATAGAGACATGATAGTTCCTTTACTCTTTAAGATAGCAACAATTTTAATGTCTGTGTACTCTGGTGTATGCTTTGGATATTTTATGATGGATAAGATTAAGGTTAACCTTAGAAAGAAACTTAGAATATTGAGCAAATTCAGATGCAGACAAGATGCTCCAGTATTAGACCTTAGTGTAGCTGTTAGACTAGATAGTTATGTTTCAAAGGTTTACAAGAAGAACGGAGTAGAGTTTGAAGAAGAAAAATCACCTGAACAGTCTCCTTTAACACAGGAAGTTCCTAATGCTTGCGAGCCAAGTGCAGAAAATGTTGAAGAAGTCCATAAAGAGAATGCACTCAAAAAGACTTATAACGAAACATTTGGCTCTGGAACTCCCGTAAAGATAGGCAAGTTCGGTGTTAAATTAGTACAAAATATGATGGGATACAACTCCTCAAAGTCCGACTAATTCCCCCTTAGCTCATAAAAAATAGTCGGCAGGGTTTTTGTTCATGTGGGTTTATTTTTCCCTGTTCCTGCTTTGAGGTTTGTATATAAAGATAAGAGAGTTGGTTTTTGGTTTTCTTTACCTCCTATATTATGTTTTCCCAACTCTCTTTTCTTATGCAATATACGTACGTATATACGTAAGTAGGTTTTTATGCAGCACGTTTAATAGTAAAACTCCAGTAATCTTTGGATATTTTTAGTTCGTAATTTTCCTCCGTTCCCTCACCAAGAGCCGAATTTGCGAACTTTTTATCTGTGAGGATGGAGTTCGCATTTTCATTATTATTCTTGCAAACTACTACCACTTTCTCATTATCTATATATACACCTTCTACAATAGAGATAAGTAATTCGTGTCTAAAGTTAGGGTTTTCATCCTTATTTTTGGTTAACTTATCCATATAATCCAGGATTTGTTCTTTGGTTATTTTTAACCCAGTTGCAGATTTAAGAGTATTCTCAACGACAGCAAGCTCTGCCTCTAGCGATTCGATTCTTGCTTTGTATTCGTGTTTGTATCCCATATCCTCTATGGCATTATATATGTTGGTTAACTTTCTTTTTATGGTCGATTGTTTCTTTTTAAGACCTCTAACAAGCATTCCTTCAGAACTTTCCTCAATATATTCCACCGTTTTATTTGCGATATAAACAGCATTCTTTGAAATATGATAAATTATGTTCTTATATATATTATCTTCTAACTTAAAGGCATTTATAGGCTTTAATGTGCATCCACACTTACATTTATAATAGTAATAGCGAGAAGAGTTACCTCCTGAAGTTCCAGAAGAGGTTAGTAATGGCTCTCCACATATATTACAGTGTACTTTGTTTGGAAGAGAGAGGACATCTGTAGAACGAACATAGACTTTTGTTCTAGTTCTTTGCTTATGGTTTTTGTTGGCAAGTAGGAAGGTGCTTTTATCTACAATAGCAGGAATTACATCTTCTATTTCTTCTCCCTGGTGTTCCAAAGTTCCACAGTATTTTTTGTTTAGCAATATCTTTCTGCATTTGTCATAATCTAGTCCTGGCTCTCCAAGTTCCTTTGCTATCTCGGAGACAGACATCCCATCATTGAACTTGTTAAAAATGAAACGGATGTTTTCGGCTTCATCTTCTTTTATCTTATATTCGTGGTCTACAATCTCATAACCGTAGGGGATACGACCACCTAAAAATTTTCCTTCCCTTCGTTTTATTTTGAAAGTACGGAGGACTTTTTGAGCAAGTTCCAAAGAGTAGTATTCATCGTATCCTTCCAATAGTGCTTCAAAAATAACACCTTCTGGAACGTCTGGAATCATTTGTGTTGCAGATATAACTCTTACACCAAACTTTCTTAATATGCTTTTGTACTTTACTGAATCTTCCTTATTTCTAGCAAATCTATCTAACTTATAAACTATAACTGCTTCAAACTCTCGCTTTGAGGCATCTTTTATCATAGCTTGAAACTGCTCTCGGTTTTCTGCATGTCTACCAGAAACTGCTCTATCTATGTATTCTCGGATAACGTTAAAACCATTTTGCTTAGCATAGTTATAGCAGACCTCTAATTGTCCTTCTATGGATAGTTCGGTCTGATTATCCGAAGAATATCTTGCCATTATTACTGCATTTTTCATTAGAACTTCCTCTTGACCTCTCTTAGAACACCAATAATAGTTGCATCTCCATCTTTGAACTGTTTAGCAGATACAACGATAGGGGAATATTTAGGGTTTATTGGTTGGAATATCGCAGATCCATTAGTTTGTGGTATGTATTTTTTAAGTGTTGCAAATTCTTTATCCAAACAAACTGCCACTATCTGATTCGGTTGGGCATAGTTCTGGCAACGGATAATTGCATAACTTCCGTCTACAATATCTGGAGACATAGAATCTCCAGCAACACGTAGAACAATGTGGTTTCCATCTCCGTACTGTGTATCTTCATAAATATACTCTCCAGTTGGGGACTGGTTAGTATTCAAAGGCACTCCTGCTGCTATCTCTCCATAAACAGGAAGAACTATAGGTTTTTCTAATGGATAAACGTTGGAAGGATATTTTTTATTAAAACCAAGCAATTCGTCTATAGAACATCCAAAAAGTTCTGATAGTTTTATTAAAGTATCTTCAGACATTCCAAACTTTCCCTTTTCGTAGTTGGACACAGAAACAACAGATACTCCTAAGTAACTGGCTAGAGCTTCCAAAGTGAGCCCTTTCTTCTTTCTTAATTCTCTTAAATTATTCATAAATATCTATAATCTCCTAATAAAAGGAATAGTGGTTGCATAATTAGTATAGCAATTTAACAATAGCTATGTCAATAAAGCAAATATATTAACTAAAACCGAAAGTAAAACTTAAAAAAAATAAAAATATTTACAAAAAAACTATTGCAAAAGCGAAACAAATGCTTTATAATAAGTACATACTAAGGGCAAAACCGAAAGTAAAACTTAAAAAATAGGAGTAGAGAAAAAATGAACATTTATGAAAAAATTGCAACAGTAAGAGTTGAATTACAAAACTCGCAATGTAAGAAAAGTGGCAAAAATGCTTTTGCAAACTTTGATTACTTCACTTTGGAAGATATCCTTCCAACCATCAACAACCTTATGTTAAAGCACCGTTTATTAAGCATATTCAACATGAATAACGAATGTGCATCTTTAACATATATCAACGCAGAAAAGCCAGATGAACAAGTACAGTTTGTTTGTCCTGTAGCAGAAGCTGAAATCAAAGGATCTACACCAATTCAATGTTTGGGTGGAGAGATTACTTATCTCCGTAGATATCTTATTCTCACATCACTTGAAGTTACAGAGGGAGATTCATTAGATGCACTTGCAGGAAGTGATAAGTTGGTTACTAAAACCGAGAAAAAGGTTTATCAACAACCACAACAAAATGGTGTGAAAGTCATCAAAACCGATGATATTAAGCAACAAATGATAAACCCACAACCAAAGAAAGTAGAGGAAATCACTGATAAGGAAATGTCCTTAAAGGAAGCATTAGAGGTTAGCACTTTCAAAGGTAGAAAGTTAAAGGAACTTACTCAAGACCAACTCCAAGTAGTAGCAGATAAGAGTCAAGATCCAATAAGAAAAAAAGCAGCACAAATTATCCTTGATAATTGGGACAACTTGAACGATTTTACAGAGATTCCAGAAGATGATATGGGAGACTTACCATTCTAATTATGAAAACAACAGGAAGATTTGAGAGAGCATTAAAGAGTGATAATGGTATGTTTGAGGTAACATTCAGCATTGGAGACCAAGTCGCAGTACAGAAACTTAAAGAACTCAAAGAAGATACTTTATCACTTGATATTGCTAAAAGTACAAAAAAGAGAAGTCTAAATGCAAATGCATACTATTGGGTACTTGCAGATGAAATTGCAAAGACAATGAGTGTTAAAGGAAACAAACCAATGACAGCAAGAGAAGTTTACAGAGAGCATATTATGGATGTAGGTGCATTCTATATGTTCCCTGTAAAAAAGGACAAAGTAGACAGTTTCACAAGAGTATGGGAATCCAATGGAATAGGATGGATTTGCGAGGATATGAGAGAGAGCAATTTGGAAGGATACCAAGTAATGAAATGTTACTATGGATCAAGTCAATACAACTCGGAAGAAATGAGTAGACTCTTGGAACTCGCCATAGCAGATGCAAAGGAACTTGGCATAGAGACAATGACACCAAACGAGATAGCAGAACTAATGGCATTCTGGGGAGACAAATTAGGAGAGACAAAATGAGCAAGATTAAAGGAATATCAATGAGAGTAGATGAGCAACCAAAAGTTGAGGAGATAGAGAACACACTAAAAGGATACCAAGACTTTGTAGGTGGCAACATCCAAGCATTAAAGATTAGTAACGATGTAGTGATGGTTATAAACGGAGAAGGCAAACTAATGAGATTAGCACCAAACTTTCTTTGCGACACAATTCACGATGTTATAGTAGGGAATGCGATCTTCGTTGGAACTACAGATTGGGGAGAATGGACATCCATCACAAAGGAACAAGCAATAAAGGTATTAGATTACATTCAATACTCAACAATTAGATTCATAAGAGGAGGGATATGCAGATAATGGACACGAGCAAACAATTAGTCAAACGCATTGATTCCAAGACCTACAGGAAGATTAAGAAGATACCAAGAAAAGATTTTTCAAAGATGCTTGGTGTAACAGAGACAACGATCTATTACTGGGAGAAAGGAAGATGCCTACCAAATGCAGACCAGCTATACAGAATGTCGGTCATATTGGGTGTAAACATGGAGGTATTATGTGTATGGAACTAGAAATTAGAGATTTAGACCTAGATGTATTCGCAAAGTTTTTAGCAAATTACATATTAAAAAATGCTCCAAGCGAAACACCAGGACAAGAACAACCACGAACTTATGACGGAGTTAAGCAGGAGCAAAACAATTATACAGCAAAACAAAAACAAAATTCAAGAACAACCACGAACTTAAAAAGGAGTAAAAGATGAGCAAACAAAAATTATTAGACATTTTAGTACCACAGTACAAAGAGACTGATGAGGTTATTAAACCATTATTAGACTCAATTAAGATGCAAAGAAACATTGATTTTAACGACATTGGAGTAATCATAGTAAATGACGGAACAGATGTCAGACTTTCAAAGGAATTATTAACAAGCTATCCATTTGATATTAAGTACATTCTCAACGAACACTTAGGAGTATCTGGGACAAGAAACAAAGCATTTGACTGTTCCAAAGCCAAGTATGTTATGTGGTGTGATGCAGACGATATGTTTTTCAGTGTTAACGGATTATATCTCATATACCAGGAAACAAGAAGAGACGGAGGATTCAAAACGCTTGCATCTGCATTTATGGAAGAACAACATGCTCCAGTAGTTACAAGAGTAGAGAAAGATGGAAAGGTAGAAACAATACCAACAGGCGAATATATGTACCAATATGGAGTTAGAGGAGACTTTAGAAAGAGCCAAATAGTAGACAGTGTATTTGTACATGGCAAAGTCCACAATAGAAAGTTCTTAATTAAGCACAATATTAGATGGAATCCAGATCTCACAATTCATGAAGATTCATTCTTCCACATTCTTACACAAATAGAAGCAAACGGAGTTAGATATATCGGACAACCATTCTATCTTTGGTGTTGGAGAGACGACAGTGTATGTAGACATGATGGAGAGACATACATTCTCAAGACATATAACAACCTCATAGATAGCAACACAGCGCTTATTAAGGAACTTATAGAAAGAAAGCATTTAAGAGAAGCTCAAAAGTGGTGTATCAAAATGGTTTTAGATGGATACCAAACACTTAATAAGAAGGAATGGATTAACCAAGACAACCAAGAATATAGAAAAGCAGTAGAAGAAAGATACAAGAAATACTGGAAAGACTTTAAGGATCTATACAACGCAGAACACTTGTCTCCAGAGGAAAAGAACTTAATCTATGCAGGTATAAAACAAAGATTTATGACAGAAGGTGTTTTAGACGAACAAATCACACTTAAAGACTGGATAGCAAAAATTGAAGCATAAAGGAGGATAGAACTATGGCAATTAACAAGAAACCAATTACAGAACAAATGAGAATCAAAGCAATAAGTGTTTATAGATTCCTCCAGGCAAACAAGAACAGATACTGTACCAAAGAAGAAATATCCAACTTTATGGGAGGACTTAACGAGAGAACTATAAGAGACATTATCAACTGGTTAAGAAACAAACACGTTATGGTAATCTCCACATCTTCTGGGAAAGGGTACAAGTTGGCAGACTTGGAAAACAAGACAGATATAGAGGAAGTAAAGCACATGTTATACGAACTTGAAAGCAGAAAGTTAGAAATTGAGTCTGTACAAAAGTGCTGCGACAAGTTTTTAAAGCAAGCAAAAGCATAAGAGGTGGCTCTATGAAAGGTTATAGAGATAGTGAGATTACAGTCATAGAGCAAGACTTAAAGAGGTGTAGAGAATTAAAGGGGCTTATAGAGGCAGAAAAGGAAAGAATCAAGATAGTAGTAGATACTTACATTAAGTTAAACGGAAAGAGCCTTACAGAGCCTTACATAGCAGACGAAAGCATATTAGATGGATACATAAATGAGAGAAACTTACTTGTAAACAAATATCTCATTGAAATTGTACACCTAAACAACAAAGAAAGAGTGATACTGCTAGATTACTACATAGACTGTATATGTATCAAAACAATAGCAAAGAAATTAAACTGCAACGAAAGACAAGTTGTATACGCAAAAAAACAAGCACTAATAAGATTAGCAAATAGGGGATAGAGAAAATGGCAAATTTATTTGAAATAAATAACAAGATAAATGAATTATTAGAAACCGATGCACAAAGAAACGATGAGTTGACAGATTTAGAAACTGGAGAGATTGCATCATTAGAAGAACTTTTAGATCAATTAGAACTAGACCAAAAAACAAAGATAGAAAACATTGGATGTTACATTAAGAACATCGCAGCAGATGTAGAGGGATTAAAAGCTGAAGAGAAGAAACTTGCAGAGAGAAGAAAGGTCAAAGAAAACCAAATAGAGAGATTAAAGGCATACTTATCTATGAATTTGCAAGAAGCAGGATAC
>Ga0310690_10002774_pt1 | contig 27734 bp, 19 predicted proteins | sample AusTroGonzalo_MG_2_FD_207661 | JGI IMG/M metagenome (GOLD analysis project Ga0310690, IMG submission 207661) | Bovine rumen microbial communities from tropical cattle in Woodstock, Queensland, Australia - Gonzalo_04 (v2) (version 2) | ecosystem: Host-associated > Mammals > Digestive system >...
GCTCTCGCCACGTGAGACTACCTATATCTATATCGATACCGACGACGATATCGACAGTGTGCGCAGTAAAGTCATTGCCACCGATGCAGATGTATCGATGACCGCCTTCGACTGGCTCGTCAGCTGGAAACACTATGATGAGCACATCCGCCCTGGACGTTACGAGGTATCGGACAGCAAGTCCACCCTCGACCTCTTCCGCGACCTGCGCAACCATAACTCCCAACCCATCAACCTCGTTGTGCCCAGCGTGCGCACCATCGACCTCATGGCAGGACGAATAGCTCGTCAATTGATGATCGACTCCGCCACCATCGCCACGAAGTTCCACGACCCAGAGACCTGGAAGGCTTTGGGTTACACCCACGAGACCTTCCCTGCCCTCTTCATCCCCAACACCTACGAAATCTATTGGGAAACATCTGTAGATAAGCTCATCGAACGTTTCGCGAAAGAAAATGCAGCCTTCTGGAATGCCGAGCGTACCGCACTGGCTGAGAAGATCGGACTGTCGAAGAACGAAGTTGTCACTCTCGCCAGCATTGTCGATAGTGAGACCGCCAACAACGGAGAGAAAGCACGCATAGCCGGACTCTACATGAACCGTCTCCACCGAGGCATCCTCCTGCAGAGCGACCCCACCGTCATCTTTGCGGTGGGCGACTTCACCATCCGCCGTGTGCTCAATGTACACCTGCAGACCCCATCGCCTTATAATACATATAAGGTAGCCGGACTGCCTCCGGGACCTATACGCATCCCCTCCATTGCAGGTATCGATGCAGTGCTCCACTACGAGCACAACGACTACATCTACATGTGTGCCAAGGAAGACTTCTCTGGTACCCACAATTTCGCTATCAACTACAAAGATCACCTCGCTAATGCTCGCCGGTATATCAATGCGCTCAATCAGCGAGGCATCAAGTGATGCTATCTCAACTTTACAAAATTGGATGTTTTCAGGGACACAATTTCTCTGCTTGAGAGATTACGTTTTCCTGACACTGAGATTACGTTTCTCGACCTGCGAAGTAACGTTTCTCTCAAAGAGAGCGATTTCTCCCTTTTTCAAGAAAAATGTTTGGAAAAAATTTGGTAGGTTTTGAAAAACTTCGTATATTTGCACATTGAAATCAAATTCGGTACACGAAACATAATCATTACGACATCAATTACGACATGAGAACATCTTTTACTAAGACTTGTCTTGTGACAGCTGCACTGTTGCTGACAACAAGCTTGACGGCTCAAAACCCGATTATATGTGACCGATATACGGCAGACCCTGCTCCTTACGTGCATGGCGATACACTGTATCTGTTTGTTGACCATGATGACGATGTGACTGAAGGCGGGTATTTCACCATGAGAGACTGGCTTCTCTATTGTACGGTGGATATGGTGAACTGGACATATCTGGGTACGCCCATCACACCGAAGTTGTTCACTTGGGCCAAGCAGGATAACGACTGCTGGGCTTCGCAATGTATAGAACGTAACGGCAAATGGTACTGGTACGTGACTGCTACCATCAAGGGACAAGCCTATCCAGGTATCGGTGTAGCGGTGGCCAACTCACCTGCAGGCCCCTATCGCGACCCTATCAAGAAACCATTGGTTCAAGGCTGGTTCAAAATCGACCCAACGGTATTCATTGACGACAGCGGACAGGCCTACCTCTTCTATGGCAACAACAATCTTTGGTATGTGAAGCTAAACAGGGGTATGACATCGTTCACCGGTAGCGAAGTGTCGGTAAAAATAAAGAGCGAGGATGCATTCGGCCCTTATAAGGGCTATGATGACAACGGAAACCCAAAGTCGAACTTTGAGGAAGCTTCATGGCTCTACAAACAGAACGGAAAATACTACCTGGAATATGCTGCAGGTGGTGTGCCTGAACACTGGGCCTACTCTACAGCAGACAAAATCACCGGCCCCTGGACCTATCAAGGGAAGGTGATGGGCGAAGCAAAGAACAGCTTCACCATTCATGGCGGCAGTGTGGACTACATGGGTCACAGCTATATGTTCTACCACAACGGTGGCTTGCCAGGAGGAGGAGGCTACAAGCGTTCGACCTGTGTAGAGGAATTTACAAGGAACGAAGACGGCAGCATTCCGTTCATCCAGTTCACAACGAAAGGTGTGAGTCCAATCCAGACCCTCAACCCTTACGAACTTCAACAAGCAGAGACCATCAATCAAAGTTCGGGTATCAAGTGTGAAGGTGACTACAACGGATGCTATGTGACGAACATCCACTCGAGCGACTACATCAAAGTGCGCAATGTGGACTTTGGCGAAACCGGCACAGAGACCTTCACTGTACGTATCGCATCAACCGGCAGAGGATCGATACTGGTGCGTACAGGTTCGAAAACAGGAGCCATCGTAGCCAGAGTACAGGTACAATCGACTGGTGGATTGGATGTGTGGGAAGACATCAGTGTAGAGACATCGCGAACGGTTAAAGGCGTCCAAGATCTTTATTTCACTTTCACTGGCAGCACATCGAGCACTACCCTCTTCAACTTCGACTCATGGCAGTTCGGCGAAGTGGGCAGCGCAGTGGAATTTATCAGCCAGGACGAGGCAACGCATCAGTCAGGTTTTTATAACCTTTACGGTCAAAAACTGCAAAAAATAGACGATGCGCCAAAGAATTCGGTTATTATTACTCCGAAAGGAAAGGTATTCAAAAAATAATTCCTATCTTTGCCAAGAAATTATAAATCAAAAATAATCATGAATTATCAAATAGTAATAAAACTATGAAACTGAAATCTACTTTTGTAGTCATCGCACTACTCGCAAGCCTCGGCATCAGCACAGCTCAGGCACAAACCACGAAAATGGTTAACCCACTTACTTACACAGACATCCCCGACAACGATGTGATTCGTGTGGGTGACGACTTCTATATGGTCAGCACAACGATGTTCTTCTGTCCAGGAGCACCTATCATGCATTCGAAGGATTTGGTTCACTGGCGAATTGTCAGCTACATCTACGACTATATTGCTGACGACGACATCTACAATCTGCGTAACGGAAAGGATGCGTATGGTAAAGGTCAGTGGGCAACGACCATCCGCTATTACAACGGTATGTTCTATGCGCTGTTTATCGCAAACGATCAGCATAAGACCTATGTATATCGCACCACCGACATCACCAAGAGCTATTGGGAGAGGAACGAAATTGAAGGAGCGTTCTTCCACGATGCTTCACTGCTGTTCGACAACGACGGTAAGGTGTATGTGGTATATGGCAATGGAGAACTACATATCACAGAGTTGACACCCGACCTTAAAGCTGTAAAGCAGGGAGGAGTGAATCAGGTGCTGATCAACACCCCACGACAGGGCTTCGGACTGAGAGCTGAGGGTGCTCACTTCTATCATATCGGTGAGTACTACTATGTGCTCGTGATTGACTGGCCAAGCGGCAAGCCACGTACGGAGCGTTGCTTCCGCAGCAAGGAATTGCTCGGTCCTTACGAAGAGAAGATTGTGCTTCAAGGAGCATTCGACGGACGTGGTGACGGTGTGGCTCAGGGAGCAATCGTCGACACACCTAAGGGCGACTGGTATGGTGTCATCTTCCAAGATCATGGAGGTGTAGGACGTGTTCCGACCCTTCAGCCAATGAAATGGGTGGATGGATGGCCAATTCTGGGCGACAATACTGTTCCTGTAAAAGAATTTGATGTGAACCTCGCTCCATACGGTGAAGACCATGTATGGGCAAGCGATGAATTCAACTATAAATCGAACGACGAACTGGACCTTGTATGGCAATGGAACCACAAGCCAATCAACGAAGACTGGTCGGTAACAGCACGCAAGGGGTGGATGCGACTCAAGACCAGTCAGTTGGCAACCAACCTGTTCAACGCACGCAACACACTTTGCCAGCGAACAGTAGGTCCACGTTGCCTGAACGAAACTTTGCTCGACGCATCGGGCATGAAGCCAGGTGACAAGGCTGGATTGGCAGCTTTCCAGAGCAACTTCTGCTCAATCGGTGTGGAAGTCGACGATAATGGCAAGCGTTTCGTCGTTGCAACCAGCGGCTCACGTCGTGATGCGAAGGAAGTACTTCGTATGCCGCTCAAAGGCAAGAAAGTTTGGCTGCGCATGAAGTATGTATTCACTCCTCAGGCTGATGACTCATGCGGTCCAGACAAAGCATTCATGAGTTACTCGACAGACGGTAAGCACTGGGTGGATATTGATAACCAGTTGCAGATGCGCTTCACGCTCGATTTCTTCATCGGCTACAAGGCTGCGCTCTACAACTACCCAACAAAGCAGACAGGTGGTTACGCAGACTTCGATTATTTCCACCAGCAGACATATTAACAAAAAGGGAAGTTAACGAGTTAGCTCGTTGAAGTTAAAATAGGAAGTTATAAAAGAAGTTTTGAAAAAGAATAAATGAAACGAACGATATTACTGACAGCAATGCTCATAGGTTTTGTGGGCATTGCTGTTGCCAATAACATAGACGAGAAATACGGGCTGACTTTTTTCACCAAGAACGGTAAGGTACGCATCATCCCTCTGGCTGACAATGCAGTAAGAATCCGTGTTTACAACAACGATGCACCTCAGTTGGACGAACTGATTTATACGGAGAATGTAAAACTACCAAAATGGAAGACAGATGCGAAACCATCCTTTACAAAAGTAAAGATGAAGGGCATACAGGTTGAATACAACAAAATGACCGACCAACTTACGTTCTTCGACGGTAAGGGCAGAAAGATTCTTGAGGAGGTAGCATATACAGGCAGAGAACTGACCCAGAGCGAACTGACAGACAGACAGAACAAATGGATGAAAGCGTCGCAGTCGTTCGTATCGCCTGCCGATGAATTCATCTTCGGAACCGGACAATTCCAAGACGGTTATCTGAACATCAAAGGTTTGTCACGCCGACTCACTCAGGTGAACACACAGATTGCAGTTCCCTTCATCCTTTCAAGTAAAGGCTACGGACTGTTGTGGAACAACTACGGACTTACAGATTTCAACCCTGCAACCAATTCCGTGAAACTGCAAGGAACAGATGAGCAAGGAAATGTGATAGAGGTCAATACCACCAGTACGACAGGTAACCTGCGCGAACGCCGTGTATCCGATTCGTTCAAGGCAACTATCAACATCGACGAAGATGGCGACTATGCGTTCTTGCTCGATGTAGGACAAGCAATGGCACGCAAGCTCTATCTGGCAATCGACGACAAAGCTGTCATCGACCTGAACAATATGTGGCTGCCACCTACAGGTTCTGTTAAGGTGGCTATCAAGAAAGGTACGCATCAACTCACCGTCAAAGGTGTGAGAGGTGACTCCCCTACAGTCTATTGGCGTAAAGATAACAACGAGACGACTTTTAGTTCGCCCGTAGCGACAGGTATCGACTATACCGTTTTTGCCGGAACAGCTGACCAAGTCATCAACAGCTATCGCAACCTCACAGGTAAGGCTCCTTTGATGCCCGATTATATGTTGGGGTATGTGCATTGTCGTGAACGCTATAATACACAACAGGAGACATTGGAGAACGCTCGTGAGTTCAAGAACCGTAACATACCGATTGATGTTATTGTGCAAGATTGGCAATACTGGGGTAAATACGGCTGGAACGCTATGAAGTTCGACGAAGGACGTTATCCCGATCCAGCAGGAATGGTGCGTGAACTGCACGATATGGGTATCAAATACATGCTGTCGGTGTGGTCGAAAGTCGACAAGAACTCCGACGTAGGAAAGGACATGCAACAAAAGGGATATTATATCGATGGAACAGACTGGATTGACTTTTTCAAACCCGAAGCAGCCCAAACACATTGGAACTACTTCAGCAAGGGATTGCTTAAACCTATCGACATCGACATCTGGTGGTTTGATGCTACAGAACCTGAGAACGATGACCTGCATAATCGTCTTGTAGGTAATCAACGACAACCAGGTGACATCTACCGCAATGTCTATCCACTAAAGGTCATCAACACAATGTACAACGGACTGCTCAAAGATGATGCTGGACGTACGCCTTGTATCCTGACACGTAGTTCGTTCTCGGGTATGCAACGCTACAACGCTCTTGTATGGAGCGGCGATATTGGTAACGATATGGACTGTCTGCGCCGTCAGATTGCTGGAGGTCTCAACTATGTAGCTACAGGTATGCCTTGGTGGACTTACGACGCTGGTGGATTCTTCCGTCCAGGCAACCAATACACCGATAAGAGCTACCAGGAACGTATGCTGCGCTGGATCGAGACCAGTGTGTTCCTCCCAGTGATGCGTGTTCATGGTTACCAAAGCAATACCGAGCCTTGGCGCTATTTGCCTGAAACGGAGAAGATATTCGTCGATTGTATCAAGGAGCGCTATGCGCTGAAGCCATATATCAAGGAATGTGCACGACGGGTTGCCACAGAGAACTATACACTGATGCGTCCGCTCGTGTTCGACTTTGCCGACGATAGTGAAGCACTTCGTCAGGAAACGGAATATATGTTTGGACCGAAATATCTGGTATGTCCAGTGACGCAAGAAGGCATCAATCAGTGGAGAGTCTATCTGCCCAAAAACAAAAAAGGATGGACCGACCACTATAGTGGTCAACACTACGATGGCGGACAATATGTCACGGTGCCTGTTTCGTTGGAACATATCGCTGTGTTCGAACGACGGTAAGCCAAAGCAGACCGAAAAAACCATTCTTTTCGTTGAAAACGCAATATTTTTACAGATAAAGATTGTCGTTTGACGATTTTTTTCTACCTTTGCATTTCAAAACGAATTAATTGTATAATGGGATTAGCAGATTTATTCAAAAAGAAGCAGAAAGCGAATGTAGGCGGCATGGAAGACTTCATGACCCTGATTAGGGTTTACTTCCAAAGTGTACTGGCGGCAAATCTGGGTATCTCCAACATGGCAGCCCTACCCGATTTGATTGCGTTCAAGCGCTCCCTCCATATCGCTACTGTGAATAACAAATTAGGTGTCGGAGAGAAGAAAGCATGCCAGAAAATGCTACAAGACCTCTACGGTATCAGCGATAATTTCTTTAAGGAAATCGACCTCAGCATCAAGAAGAGCTGCAAGAATGCAAACGATGTTCGCAACTACATGTTCCTCTTCTCAGGATTCACTCAAGACCTGATGATGCTGGTGGGCAACCTCATGAAATGGAAGTTCCGCATTCCTTCGTTCCTGAAGAAAGCACTGAAGGTGATGGTAGAGAAAACGGTGAACGACATCTTTACGAAAAACGACTGGAGCGACGATGGTGTACGCAAGACCGTGGCTGCTGTTTGTAAGTATCAGAAAACTTTAGGATTCTCTCAAGCGTGGATCAACGAATACGTGTACAACGTCATTACCCTCGCGAAGAAAGAACCGAAACCTTCTCAGGAAGAGATGGATAAAGCTGAAAGCAAAATGAAGAAATAGACATACGAAGTTGATAGTGTAGCGTTAAATGAATTTCAGACATGACCAGCGACGAACAGAAAAGAATCCGTAGTTTTGAAGCAAGGGTGCGACAACTGCTCTTGCAATACCGGAATCTACAGGAAGAAATCGAGAACCTGCAAGCCGCTCTGGAACAGAAAGACAATGATATTGCCCAACTGAAGAGTCAACTGAAATCGCTCGACGAAACCTATCAACACCTGAAGATAGCCAAGTTCATAGAAATCAGTGATGGCGACATCAAATCCGCCAAACAGAGAATGACGAGGCTCGTGCGCGAAGTAAATCGATGCATCGGACTATTAAACTCAGAGGACGTCACAGTAGATGCTCAAGGCGAATAACCCCACAGCCTACAACGACTGAAACAGAGACATGGAACCTAAGAAACTCACCATACACGTCAACATAGACAATATGTTATTACCGATGACAGTGACCGACACAGATCAGGAGGCTGTCATCCGTAAGGCTGCGAGTAATGTCAACCAGCAGCTTATCACTGTTCGTGAGCGATACAAAACAGTTCCTAATGACAGATACTATGACGTGATGGTGATGCTCAACTCGGAAATCAAAGCACTGACGGCAGAAGGCCGTAACGACACTAAACCCGTGTTTGACGTCATCGACACGCTTGAACGGGAGATTGACGAGTTCATCAAGAAATAGCCCACTATCATCGTTCTGTCCGAATCAGAGAATTCATCATGCGCACATCTTCAGATTGCAAACCTAATGCAAGCTGATCATGTGCGTTTAGTATTAACATAAAAACTATTCAACAAAACGACAATGGAAATTATAATCGCATCAGTAGCTGGTCTTATTATAGGCACTGCACTGGGATACGTATTATTCAGATACGTCCTCAAGCAGACCTACAACCAGTCAATCAATACTGCCAAGCAAGAGGCAGAAACCATCAAGAACGAGAAACTGCTCGAAGTAAAGGAAAAGTTTCTGAACAAGAAAGCTGAACTGGAGAAAGAAGTGGCACAGCGCAACTCCAAACTCCAGCAAGTGGAGAGCCGCCTGAAACAACGCGAGATTTCGCTCAATCAGCGTCACGAAGAACTGATTCGTAAGAAACAAGAGTGTGACAGCCTGACGCAGAGTTTGGAAACCAAGATTGCCAACAACGACAAAAAGCGTGCCGAACTTGAGGAACTTCAATCGCAGGAGCGCACACGCCTTGAGGCCATCAGCGGTCTGTCGGCCGAAGAGGCAAAGGAGCATCTTATGGAAAGCTTGAAGGACGAGGCTCGCACACAGGCTCAGCAATACATCAACGAGATTGTGGACGATGCTAAGATGACAGCTAACAAGGAGGCGAAACGTATCGTGATTCAGAGCATCCAGCGTGTTGCTTCTGAAACTGCTATCGAGAACTCCGTCACTGTATTCCACCTTGAGAGCGACGAAATCAAGGGACGTGTTATTGGTCGTGAAGGACGTAACATCCGCGCCCTCGAAGCCGCTACAGGAACGGAACTTGTGGTCGACGATACTCCAGAAGCTATCGTCATCAGTGCATTCGACCCTGTACGTCGTGAGGTTTGCCGTCTGGCTCTACATCAGTTGGTGGCTGATGGACGTATTCACCCAGCACGTATCGAAGAGGTAGTAACGAAGGTTCGCAAGCAACTTGAGGAAGAAATCATCGAGACGGGTAAACGTACTGCTATCGATATGGGTATCCATGGTCTGCATCCTGAATTGATTCGTATCATCGGTAAAATGAAATACCGTTCTTCATATGGCCAGAACTTGCTGCAACATGCTCGCGAGACGGCCAACCTCTGCGCCATCATGGCTGCCGAACTGGGTCTGAACCCGAAGAAGGCTCGCCGTGCAGGTCTGTTGCATGATATCGGTAAGGTGCCCGATGAAGATCCCGAAACTCCACACGCACTCTATGGTGCCAAGTTGGCTGAGCAGTGCAAGGAAAAACCCGATATCTGCAACGCTATCGGTGCTCACCACGACGAGATGGAGATGACTACCCTACTCGCTCCTATCGTTCAGGTGTGCGACGCCATCTCTGGTGCACGTCCTGGTGCCCGTCGTGAAATCGTCGAAGCTTACATCAAGCGTCTGCACGACCTCGAAGAACTGGCGATGAGTTATCCTGGTGTTACTAAGACTTACGCTATCCAGGCAGGTCGCGAGTTGCGTGTCATCGTAGGTGCAGACAAGATTACCGATGCTGATACAGAGATTCTCAGCAACGACATCGCAAAGAAGATTCAAAACGAGATGACTTATCCTGGACAGGTGAAGATTACCGTTATCCGCGAAACTCGCGCTATCAGCTTTGCAAAGTAATCCATAATGAGACGACTGCTTTTCATATTCCTATTTGCTGCGACAACGTTATGTAACGCCCAAATATCACGACTTGGGAAGAACATTACGTATGCCTTCGAATTGCATGGGGAAACAAGTAACGGCGATATTGCTCCTTTCTGGTTCACCAGCAACAAATACGGAGTATCATCGACCGACCCACATTCAGGATATGTGAGAGCAATCATCAAACGCAGTATCGAAGCGGACTCTACTCGCAAATGGGCAATCGGCTATGGTCTGGATATGCCTATAGCACGCAACCACACTTCTAACGACATCCATCAGCTCTATGGTGAGGCCCAATATAAGAACCTTCGACTGACGGTTGGTGCCAAAGAGCTACCAATGGAGTTTGCTAATTCGGAACTCAGTTCTGGTGATATGGCGATGAGCATCAACGCCCGTCCCATTCCGCAGCTTCGCCTTGAGATGCCTGACTACTGGGACATCCCCGGCACTCGCGGATGGATAGGCGTGAAAGGACATGCGGCGTTCGGATGGTTTACCGACAATAGTTGGCAGAAGTCGTTTACCTCAGTCGACCCATTGCCACGCTACACCAACAATTCGCGTTATCACAGCAAGGCCATCTATTTCCGTATTGGCAATGAAGAACACTTCCCGCTGACGTTTGCTGGCGGCATCCGCATCGACTGCCAATTTGGCGGTGAGGCATGGAACCTCCAGCAACGTATCGATGCATCCGACAATACAGACCTGTCGCACGTAAAGCTCAACAGCGGACTGAAAAGCTACTGGGAGGCCCTGACATTCGGTGGTGAGGACCCCAACGATGGAGACTTCAAGAACACATCGGGAAATCAGTTAGGAAGCTGGCACGGCAGTTTCAACTACAAAGGTGACGGATGGGCTGTTCGCGGCTACTTCGACCACCTGTTCGACGATCATTCGCAAATCTTCTGGGAATATGGATGGAAAGACATGACATGGGGTATCGAGGCACAGCTGCCGAAGAATCCTATCGCATCGACTCTCCTCATGGAACTCATCTCCACCAAAGACCAGACCAGCTCCATCTACCACGATGCTACATCTGCTCTTCCCGTACAAATCAGCGGACGCGACAACTACTACAACCATCAGGTCTACGGTGGATGGCAGCATTGGGGTATGACAATGGGAAATCCACTCTTGCTGTCACCCATTTATAATGCGAACCACAAGATAGCCCACTACCACAACCGCATCCAAGCTACTCATCTTGGCATTGCTGGCGACCCGACAGCTGATTTTCACTACCGTCTGCTCTACACCCATCTTCGTTCATGGGGAACGTACGACGAGCCGCTCACCGATACGAAGTACAACGACTTCCTGTTGGCAGAACTCACCGTCAAACCCAGCCGGCTCAAGGGATGGTCGCTCACAGCAGCATTCGGACTGAATAGCGGTAACCTATTGCCGAAGACCACTGGAGGCTCAATCACTATCAGAAAGGAGGGAATCATCAGATGAAAACGCTCTATTCTTCACGGCAAACTCTTCACGCCCTGCTCTTCACGCTTCTCGTCCTCACCTCCTGCCAAAAGGCCGACGAGAACGGTGCATTTGATGGCAACTGGCAGATGACCGAATGGCGCGACAACGCGACTGGCAACATCCTCGCCACCAAAGACATCCGCCCCATCTACTATGCCGTCAAACTCAACATCCTTCAGATGCGCGAATACGGAAAGCCTTACGAGACCTGGCACCTCACCTACTTCCATCGTGCCAACGACTCCTTATATATAGATAAGGTGTTCCACCGTCCACACGACACCGTGGAACCCATCGATTCACTCGCAGTGTATGGATGTGCGCCCGAAGGTCGCTATGCTTTTGTTAGCCTCACGCATGATGACCTCATACTCCGCAATTCTCTCTACACCCTCACCTTCCGAAAACACTAACTAAATTGAATGAAAAGATAGCAAAAGAAAAGAGGATGTGTCAGCACATCCTCTTATTGTTTTTTATTTCTTAGGCTCTTCGAGTCCGCCTGCTTGCTTAATGAAGAAGTCACGAACATCTTTCCAGTGATAGTATGGAGCGATGTCGGTTGAAATCGGGATAGATGTCTCGCGCTCATTATGGAGGAACTTCACGATGACGTCTGTACCCTTACGATAGAATATCAACTGGATATTCGCACCCATTGGAGAAACATAATAATCACGCCACTTCTCATCAATCTTATAGACATCAGGTTCGTTGGAATCACAATCCTTTAGTCGCATGATTGCAGCTAATGGGATGATGTTTCCATCGTGACCAAAACGAAGTGTGGCTACATCACCCTTACCTTGAACGGCAAGGTCGGCCTGATTGATGAAATGACGGAGCAAAGTTTTACAACTCTCAATGGCTGTACCTTTGTTCAGCGGACTATCGCCATCGCAGAGGAAGAACCAACAATTTTCGTTCTTCCACAGCTCGTACATCTCTTCCGGTGTGAAGAGGTCGAACATATCAATATCGGTTTCCATATCCTGCAGGTCAACTGCAATGTTGAATATCTGTCCCATCAGTCCTTTAGGACCTTTTGATGGGTCTTTATAAAGCAGGGCCAGGAAGCGTGTCTCATCAGGGATACCGCGATTTCCGAAGTCGCTGTGGTTCTTACGCCATCCGTTGAAGTCGTTCTTCAACTGGTTGTATTCGTCGGTATGTGAATTCAGATACCACATGTTCTTGTTCGATGTTTCCCAGTCGATATTGAGCTTAGGATTGAGTTCGGTAAGTCGGCCAATAAAAGCAAACATACTCAGCGTCACACGCATACTGGTAGTTGAACGTGCTGTAATCACACCCTTCTGCTTGAACACATCGGGATAGTTCTTGAACATACGCTCTGCGATGCCACGATGCTGACGCTTACCCAATGGTGCCAACTCATCTACATGATGGTCTGCTTCGTCCCAGATGTCCCAAAGCTTTGTCAGGGTCTCAACGCCTTTCTCGGTCAGTTCTCCTTGCTCATAAGCCTGATTAAGGGTGTTGAGTGGACGCAAATAGTCGTTATTGTTCAGCATATAACGCGAACCGTGACGACCATAATGACTGATATAGAATGGTTTATAGCCTTTCGGAGCTGGTGTCAGTTTCACATCAGTCGGAACCGGATAAGCATAGTACACACCTCCACTCTTTCCTGGATTCTCACGGATTTCCTCGAGAGCAGTCTTTTGTGCAAAGCTAAATAATGCGGTACATAGCAGTAATACTATGAATGATAAGTATCTTTTCATGATGTTGTTTAGGTATTAATGATTGATGTTAGTATAAGGTGGTAGCCCTTTTCACTACCACCTTATTATTAATATACGATGACGGTTATCCGCCAAAGTTATCGAAGCGAATCATATCGTCTTCCACACCGAGGCTGTGGAGCAGATCGAGTACGGTCTTGGCCATCATTGGAGGTCCGCAGAGGTAGTACTCGCAGTCTTCTGGAGCTTCGTGAGCCTTCAGATAAGTATCACCCATTACAGGAGCTACGAATCCAGGAGTGTACTTGATGCCTACCTCGTCGGCCTTTGGATCTGGACGGTCGAGTGCCAGATGGAAGTGGAAGTTTTCAAACTCCTTGTCGAGTGTGAGGAAGTCGTCGAGGAATGGAATTTCCTCCAATGCGCGTGCACCATAGAAGTAGTGCATTGGACGCTTACGGTCTTCATCGCTCACACCGTTACCCTTCAGCATGTGCATAATCTGTGCACGGAGCGGAGCCATACCGGCACCACCACCGACCCAGATCATCTCACGACCAGTACCATATTGTGGACGGAATTCTCCGTAAGGACCTGACATCGTTACCTTATCGCCTGGTTTCAGTGAGAAGATATACGATGATGCGATACCTGGATTCACTTCCATGAAACCAGTACCTTGGTCTTTAGGTTTGAACGGAGGTGTTGCGATACGAACGTTCAGGGTGATGATATCGCCTTCGTCCGGATAGTTGGCCATTGAGTAAGCACGGATGGTTGGTTCTGGGTTCACACACTTCAGTGGGAACAGACCGAACTTCTCCCATGCAGGCAGATAGGTATCGCCGATAAGGCTCTTGTCGAAGTCCTTGTCGTAATCGATACAGCTGAATGCAGGAATCTTGATCTGTGCATACGAACCTGGTTCGAAGTCCATGTGTTCGCCGGCAGGCAGCGCAACCTTGTACTCCTTGATGAAGGTAGCCACATTCTTGTTGCCAATCACGGTACATTCCCATTCCTTGACACCAAGTACTGAGTCTGGCACCTTGATTGAGAGGTCGCCTTTCACCTTAGCCTGACAGCCAAGTCGGTATCCTTCCTTCACCTGCTTACGAGTGAAATGACCCTTCTCACTATCGAGAATCTCACCGCCACCTTCTACAATCTGACACTTACACTGTCCGCATGAACCCTTACCACCACAAGCAGATGGGAGGTACACGTTCTGTGCTGCCAAAGTAGAAAGGAGGCTTGCACCCTGATCTACTGTCAGTTTCTCTTTACCGTTAATCGTGACAGTCACCTGTCCGCTTGGAGAGAGATATTTCTTAGCTACGAGGAGGATGACAACCAATATCAATACGATTGTCAAGAACACTCCGATACTATATAGAATAAATGTCATATCCATTTGTATGCTCCTTTCTTTTTAAAGTTTAAGACCTGAGAAACACATAAATGCCATAGCCATGAGACCTACAGTGATGAAGGTGATACCAAGTCCCTGAAGAGGCTTTGGTACATCCGAGTAAGCCATCTTTTCACGGATTGCTGCCAAACCTACGATAGCGAGCGTCCAACCGATACCAGAACCGAGTGCGTAAGCGACACAGTCGCCTACCCCACCAATAGCCTGAGTTGACGTCTCCGGGTCTAACAGAATACGCTGTTGCATAAAGAGAGAAGCACCCATGATGGCACAGTTCACAGCAATCAATGGAAGGAAGATACCCAATGCATTGTAGAGTGATGGAGAGAACTTCTCAACAATCATTTCTACCAACTGCACCATTGCAGCAATGACTGCGATAAACAAGATGAATGCAAGGAACGTAAGGTCAACACCTTCAGCAAGAGCGCCGTCAGCGAGTACCTTCGTCTGAAGCAGATAGTCTACGGGAACAGTAATCAGCAGTACGAACGTCACTGCGATACCAAGTCCGAGACTCGTCTTTACGGTCTTAGATACGGCCAAATAAGAACACATACCTAAGAAGAATGCGAAAATCATGTTGTCCACAAAGATTGAACGGACGAACAAACTAATGAAATGTTCCATAATGTTTCTGTTTTGTTAGGTATGTTATTACTTATTCTCTTCTTTGTTTACCGCACGGTGTACCCAGATGAAACAAGCCACGAGGATCAGTGCCATAGCAGGCATGGTCATCATACCGTTGTTGATATACAGACCGCCATTATCCATGTATGCGCTGTCTGGGATGATCTGGAAACCGAGTATCGAACCGAAACCGAGCAGCTCGCGCAAGAGTCCTACTACGACAAGCACGAACGCATAACCCAGTCCGTTACCTATTCCGTCGAGGAAACTCTCCCAAGGACCGTTCTGCATAGCGAAGGCCTCCAGGCGTCCCATCAGGATACAGTTGGTGATAATCAGTCCGACATACACGCTGAGCTGTACGCTCACATCATACACATATGCTTTCAGGATGTTGCTCACGATGGTTACCAAAGCAGCTACGACCACCAGCTGAACGATGATACGTATACGGTTTGGAATGGTCTTACGAAGCAACGAGATAATCACGTTCGAGAAAGCCGTGATGACCGTAACAGAGAGTCCCATTACGATGGCTGGCTTCAGCTGCGAAGTGACTGCAAGTGCTGAACAGATACCGAGCACCTGTACGGCAACAGGGTTGTTCAGGTTCAGTGGGCCTGTGAATACGGCACCATTCTCTTTTGAAAATAAACTCATATTCTTAGTCCTCCATTTCTTCTACTTTAGGTTCGATGGGTTTGTCGATCGTCTCAATCTTCTCATATTCCTCAACTTCTGGGATCGCTTCTGCTTCAGGAGCAGCTCCGCCTGCGAAAGCCTTGATTTCGTCTGCATGTTCTTTCAGTCCGGCCTGTATCATGTCGTTCACACCGTTCGAAGTCAGTGTGGCACCTGTTACAGCCTCTACAACAAATTCCTGTCCGAGGTTACCTTCCTTGCCTTTCTTCAATACGCTGAGGGCTACGTTGCCGCTCTCATCGAAGATCTGCTTGTTCTGGAATGCATCCTGGAAACTCTGGTCGTCCTTGATACGGGCACCAAGACCTGCCGTCTCAGACTCGTGGTTGAAGAACGTTCCGAACACGGTCTTACCGTCCTTATTGATGGATACCCATCCCCAGATGCCGCCCCACAGACCTGCACCCTTCACCTTCACGATCAACTTCTCCTGTCCGTCAACCATTGCGGTGAGTGTTGGGCTGTCGAGCTCTCCACTTGTGATAACTTCGTTGTACTTAGCGTCAGCATCCTCGCAGTCACGGATGTTCAGTGATGCCAGGATCTGCTTCTTTGTGTCGAGTGCTACGTTCTTGTCCTGTGTCTCCTTCAGAGCTGAAGCGACAAAGGCGAGAAGGAACGCTACGATGATCACCATGATGGCAGCATATACGATCGTATACACATTACCGTTTGTATTCAATTTAGCCATAGTTCAGTTCCTCCTTATTTAATCATCAAATGCATCAATTCCACCTGGTAACTCTTCTTGCTTACTATGCATGAGTTCGTCCCAATTACTAATATTATCTTTACCAACTTGATTCATTACATTATCAAGTGCATTGAGATAAGATGATTCGCTTATTCCAAATAGATTAATGAATTGATCAATTTTATCTTTTTCCTTAAGATAAGAATAAGTTTTACCAATTGCATTAAAAGCCATTACTCCAGATATCATTGGGTCATTAGTTTGTAAAGCAGAATCTGTTGTCGTAATTGCTTTTTCAAACATCAATTTTAGAACATCTTCTAAAGACATATTATCTACATCTAAAGAACTATTTTCTGATTCAGAGATTGCATCTTCTCTTAAGTTCACTACTTTAGCACGCTTCATACGCTTGTTAATATTAGCTTGAACGAAACAGTAGTCGATCAATGGAGCGAATACGTTCATCAGCAGGATGGCGAGCATCATACCCTCAGGGAATCCAGGATTCAATACACGGATGATGATAGCCATCACACCGATCAGGAATCCGTAGATCCACTTACCTGCCTCTACACGACAACCTGTTACAGGGTCGGTAGCCATGAAGACTGCACCGAATGCAAATCCACCTACTGTCAGCTGCTCCCACCATTCGAAGTTCTGTGCACCATCGTAGCGGAGCAAGAATGCCATCAGGGCACCACCTGCGAAGGTCGAGAGGATAATCTTCCAGCTTGCGATACCAGCCCATATCAGGATGACTGCACCGATCATGATAGCGATGAACGAAGTCTCACCGATTGAACCAGGAATCGTACCGATGATGGTATCCATAGCGCTGTAGCTTACAGGCTCACCTGCAGCCAGCTGACCGAGCGGAGTAGCCTGACTGTAACCGTCAACCGTACCGTTGATACAATCCATGTATTCAGCATTCACCCACACCTTGTCGCCCGACATCATTGCCGGATAAGCAAAGAATAGGAACGCACGCGTTACGAGTGCTGGGTTGAAGATGTTCATACCTGTACCGCCGAATACTTCCTTCGCAAAGATCACAGCGAATGCTGTAGCGATAGCGATGATCCACAATGGGCAGTTTACAGGAACAATCAATGGAATCAGCATACCGGTTACGAAGAAACCCTCGTGAACCTCTTCCTTCTTCCACTGAGCGATTGCTACCTCAATACCCAGACCTACGGCGTACGATACCACAATCTTAGGCAGCATCACAGCCAGTCCGTACAGGAACTGGTTCAGCAAGCAGCACTCCTCTGTACAACCTACAGCCAGACTGTGCTGATAACCGATGTTCCACATACCGAACAAGATGGCAGGAATCAAGGCAATCACAACAAAGAAAATAGAACGCTTCGAATCGATGGCGTCATGAATCTGGGCGCCACGAACCTTCGCGGTCTCACTTGGCACATAGAAGAAAGTCTCTGCTGCGTCGAAGAGTGAGCCGAAAGCGCTGAGCTTACCTCCCTCTGAGAAGGTAGGCTTCATTTTGTCTAACATGTTTTTAATAAATGCCATAGTACTTATGCGTTTTCTTTACGCAGCATGTCGAGACCCTCTCTGACAATGCGCTGAAGTTCAACTTTACTACTGTCAACAAACTCTGCTACGGCAAAGTCCTCAGGAGCCACCTCATAGATGCCGAGCGCCTCCATGCGGTCAATATCACCTGCGATGATTGCCTTCACCAGTTGTTCCGGATAGATGTCCATTGGGAATACAGAGTCGTACTCACCGCTGAAAATCATGTGACGATGACCACCCTTCACACGAGTGTCGAGTGTGTATTCTTTCTTAGGCATCAGCCATGAGAGGTATGAACGGCTTACTGAGAACTCGTTCAGACGCGGAGAAATCCAGCCCAGCAGTTCGTACGTCTCGTTACCCTCAGGAATGGCTGTAACCTCCGTGGTGTGAGCACCTACGAAGCCGTCCAACGACGACTTCATACCTGTGAGCGGATTGCCGTCGATCACGCGGACAGCCTTCTCTGTGCTGAGGTTGTCGCCCACGATGTCGCTCATCTTTGCACCCACAAGGGCCTTCACATACTTCGGAGCCTTCACCTCGCTACCTGCTACAGCAATCGTGCGAGTCAGGTCCACCTTGCCCGTGTTGAACAGACGACCTACGAAGATCACCTCTTCGGCACCCATTGTCCATACGGTTTCTCCTTTGTTCACCGGACTGATGTGGTTGATTTGTACACCCACATTGCCTGCAGGACATTTTCCTTTGAATACAGTCACCTCAGCATTCTTGGTACCTACGAGTGCACTACCTGGCTTCACACCTAAGTACACCTTTGCCACTTTCGACAGTGCATCGATACCTGTCTGGAAGTCAGCCTCCTGGCCTTTTACCACAAACTCGAAGTCTGCAGCAAGCGGCATGTCGCTGATGGCAGAGACGAAGATGCCCTTCGGAGTGTCCTCAGGACAAGCAGTCACCGCATACGGACGTTGCATCATGTAGCCGAACAGACCACTTGCAAGCAATGTCTCCAGCACCGCCTTCCCGTCGGCAGGAACACCCTTGCCAAAGTCAGCATATTGCTGAGTGGCATCGGCTTCCACCTGAATGCTTAAAACTTTGCGACGCTCGCCCCTCTCCACCAGCGTAACCTTACCGCTGACAGGTGAGGCGAACTTCACTTCTGGATGCAGTTTGTCAACAAACAATGCATCGCCGGCTTTGACTGTATCCCCTTCTTTCACCACTACTTTCGGCTTCACGCCATAGAACGCATCGGGTACCAATCCGTACACCTTCGATGGTTTGGCGTTGACGACCTCAGCAGCAGCTTTCCCTTTCAGGTTGATGTCCAAGCCTTTGCTTAATTTAATAACATTCGCCATAAAAATTGCTTTAAATATTTAAATAATTTATTATTTAATTTGATGATTCGTCTAAAAGCGTGCAAATTTACAAAAAAAATCTGATACCACAATGATTAATCTCACAAAAAAGACTTCTGCACATATTAATAACCTTAAACTTTTTGCCATTTGCGTTTATGCTGTCTAATTTTTTAGGCACTTACCCTGTCTTAAGTCAGGCTTGATCCGCCTATAATCTTAGTTCACCTCAAGCTTAACAATAGCATATTTACTATCATTTCCCATGAAGTTCCCATGAATTACCCTTGCGTTTCTCGCCGGGTTTCTTGGGCTTTTTGACGATACAAAGTTACGAATTTTTTTTATAGATATGGAAATTTATTTTACAAAAGGTTACATGGTTACATGGTTGCATGGATATTTTTGTATATTTTGCTAAGTCGGGATTACAATGTTCTAAAGTATATAATTATACTTTAGAGTCTATTCCGATGAAGAGACGCTTGTGTAACATGTAACCATGTAACCAAAAGCCCCCCACCCTTATTCGATTATCAAGTTTTTCTATTTTGGCACATCGAACATTCGTGTCGAATACATTCTCGTTCTCTGAGAGAAAATAATGTTAGCGGCCTGTGAAGGTTGCCGAAATTGAAAAATGCATTGGCTTAATAAAATAATTAAGGTATCTTTGGAAAAAAAATGGGAAAATGTTTGGTGGACTCGTATTTTATTCGTAACTTTGTAGCGTAAACAAGTGCTTAGAATCCACTCGTTACAAAACAATTTAAAAATCAACATTAATAAATTGCTTATGAGAAAAACAATTACCACAATTCTGACCGCGATGGCAATGCTGTTTGCCATCAGTGCTAATGCGCAGAAGACGTTTACAGGAGCTGTAGAACAGTATCTGAATGATTCTTACAAGACATCCAGCATCACGTTCTCTCTCACTGAGATTGCTACTGCACTGGACACAGACACTGCCACACTAGTTGCTGCACTGGACACTTGGTATAGTGCCCCCAAGGAGAATACCTCGATGTTCTTCGATGCAGCAAACGACACGACCTATTCAGATAACTACACGCAGGGAACTGCCGGTGGATTCTGGATGGATGCGTACTCTGTTCCTATGTCATGGGGAGCAGGCTGTGCATGGTTCAACAAACTTGGATGGTCGGTAGAAGACGATGAATTTGTCATCACCGTGGGCCAATATCCTGGATTGGAGCCTAATCAGAGGTTCTCAACCACATTCGTGATGGAATTCAATGACAAGAAAGTGAATTTCGACATTTCGCTGACAACAATTGCGAAACCAGAGATTGATGTAACTCCGATTCTTTCGAAGTTGACCGTTGTAGGCTCAACAACGATTGATGTTCATCAGTATGTACGTGGCGGATATAACTCAGATGTTTTGAGAGTGAGCCTTACTGAAGCATCAGAGAAACTCGGCCTTCAGATGTCTGCCCTTTCTGAGTTCTTGGACGACTATTTGTATTGCAAGGCCATGAGTACAGATATCAATACAGAAGATTTGGCATCTGACACGTTGACGAATGATGCGACAGCAAATGGTGTCGGTTGGTGGCTTAGAGGCATTTATGACGAAGATACCGGAGAACTAACAGGTGAATGCGCTTCAGCAACTTATAGCTCTTCATCTCTGTTCTTTGCAGAGCAGTTCACGGTTGTTGACGACAGTCTGCAATTCTATGTTGGACAGTATCCAAACGCATTCAGTGGTAAAGAGGAACAGACTTTCTATGTTTATGTTTACTTATTGAATGGTACCAACGCTTATTGCATCCGAATCAACCTCATCATCGATGCACGTGAAGCCATCGATCCAGACAAGCTTGAGAAAGTAGGTGAACAAGAATACAATATCGCCGCAGAAGTCAACAACAACTATAATCAAACCCGATTCGACTTCGACATGGACGCCATTTTGGAAGCACTCGGATGTACGATTGACGACCTGCTCGATGTATATTCATGGGCTGATGAAGGTGAAATGTCAAATAACCACACAGAAAGCAGCGGCGGATTCTATTACAATGATGAAGGCTATATCTGCTCATGGGGTACTTCGGCTTCATTCTTCATTGCACTGACTTCTAATTTCAAGAATCCAAAATACGGCATCGGACAGATGGCTAATCACTTTAGCAACATCGAGGAGCCACAGACCGTAAGCGCAGAACTTATCTTCAAGTTTGAAGCTAAATACTATGTAGTTAAGGTGAACTACACAGTGAAACCAGTGGGATGGAAAGAACCAGGAGAAGAGGAAGAAGAAGTGGTGTATAACTTGTTGGCTACTTTGCGTTGGACAAAGCAGATGCAACCAGCAGGCTACTACGAATGGGATATCAAAGATACGATTGATGTAGAAAACATCAAGAATATACTTGGAGCTGATTCGTACGATGTCTATACCGACTATTATAAGAAAGTGTCGGATACTGACAGTGCATTGGTATGGTCAGATACCAACACAATGGGCCATGGTGATGCAGGATTCTGGTGGGGATCGACGAATTATGAATACGAAGGCATGAGTGTCGTTTCGAATGACGGTTGGAGTCCTTCCGGTTCTAATACAAGTTCATTTGGTATCGAATGGCTTAACACTGGTGTCGTTACATTCTATCAGATTCCTGATTTTGCGAAAGTAGGCGATGTCTATAATGCAAACCTCTATTTCGCATCAGAAACCAAGGAAGGAAAGGTAACAACCTTTAACTACATCCGTTATATCCTGACTGTGAAGTATGTAGAGGAAATTGTTCCTGAAGCTAAAACGATTGCAACCTTCACACTGAACCTCCCTGCACGCGATCCAGAAGATGCAGAGAACGGTATGTACACTCCATACGACCTGACTCCAATGTACGAAGCATTCGGATGTACTCCTGAGGAGTTTGAAGAAAATGGTACTTGGATGGCGATCGACAAAGACGGCTTAATGAGTAACAACTTCGACGAACTGGAAGGCTTCGCATTAGACAAAGACGGAAAACTGACCGACGACGACACTGACCTCGTTGCAAAGTTAGGTTATGTAGCAGAAGAGAGTGCTTTCTTCAGCTGGATTCTCGACAACGAGAACCTCTCGAAGACATACACATTCACCATCTATGCATACTACGACAACCAGCGTTGTGAATTCAGTATCACCATCGGCGATGCTGCTGCCATCAACTTCGTCGAAGCCAACAAGACCGACGGTAAGATGTTCGACCTCACAGGACGTCTGGTTAAGAACGCAACAAGAGGTATCTACATCAAGGACGGTAAAAAGTTCTTAGTGAAGTAAATCCTCACATATAATAATAAATAAGGTGTGTCTTTTGTAAAGATGCACCTTATTTCATTTTGTACATTCACAAATTATTTGTATCTTTGCAGCGAGAAATTAAAATACATAGATAATGAAACAATTTGTACTCATATTCATGATAGCAATGCTTGCCAGTGTTGCTAACGCACAGAATCCAAAACGGTCGGAACTGACCATCGTAGATAAGGTAGAGGTGAAACTCACAGCTACCGAAGCAAGGCATATCAACAGCTCGCAGCGAGTGACAGTTGACTTGACTGACGCTTTAGCAAAGTTGGGTGGTGGAGGTCTGGGAATGGCTCTCCATAAGTTCTATATCGCTGAGTATGATGAGCAGACAGAAGGAAAGACCGACGAACTGACCAGCACCTATAACTATCGTGAGGGATGGTGGCTGACAGAAATTTATGACGAAACGACCGGAGAGATCACTGGAGAATGTGCTGCAGACACCATAAACGATCCATCGATGTATATACGTGACATCCAACTGGATGGCAAGCAGCTCTCAATGACTGTAGGACAAGTGGAAAGCGCACTGATGCCTGACAACACTTACTCTGCCCTACTCTATTACATCAATGGCAGCAATGCCATAGAAATCGCTGTCAGCCTCTCTATCACATGGGCCGAGATGCCCAAACTGGCTGACCTGACGAAGGTGGGTGAACAAAGTGCAAGTGTATCGATTCCCTACAACGGCTCGTACAAGTATCGAGTGATTGACTTCCCAGCCGACTCACTCTATGATGCCATCTATGCCACTCTCCCCCAACCCGATGATGTGGGTTACGAAGAAGGTAAGCTTTGGGGCGAAGACGTGAAGCTTGTACTCTATGCCCAGCGTACAGAAGGTATACTCGATGATGGAGCCACTGCCTTCTATGGTGGCTACTGGCTCGATGCAGACGGATATTTATGCAATCACGGCGAGAATGCCGCCTTCTTCGTAGAACCAGAAGAGTGGAATCTGAACCGCCTGCATGTGGGTATCTATCCAAACTATGGTTTGATTGACAAAACCGTCAAAGGCACACTCTATTTCATCATGGCCGATTCGTACTATCAGTTGAATGTCAAAGTTTCAATCGGTCCTCAGCCTACGCTTGCTCAATGCGAACTGGCAGAGACGGTCACCTATGCAATGGAGATTGTTCCAGAGAACAACGGCACGGAAAACCTGATTCAAGCTGATTATATGGTTGGAGCGATTGACTTGAGAGACATGATGCTTCAAAACTTCGAGTCGGCCGACCTTGTATTCGCTACTTATACCTACCTACCAGGTCAGGGTTACGGGCCGATGCCTTCTGCAACCAACATCCTCAACACCCCTATCGCCGATGTGGCTCAGTACGGCTATCAGATGACCGATATCAGTTTCTTTGCTGAGGCTATGGGCGACGAGTCAATGCGCCACCTTGCTACTCCTATGAGTCCAAATCCGCCACTCAGTGTAGCTTACGGCATCTGTTTCAATGACAGTACCTTGAGTTTCTGGCAGAAAGACGGTGCTCGTCAAGTGGGCGACTACTACACAGCGGAATTCTATCTGTATAGCCTGGACGACATGAAGAAGGTGAAAATCAACCTCAATGTCATCTTTGTCGAAAAGCGCAATCCTATCTACGATATTGTAGGAACAGCCGCTATAGAATTACCTCAAAGCAATGCTGAAGGAAACGACTACGGAACAACGACCATCGACCTCACAGACGTACTGAGAGTCTTAGAGTGCAGCAATATCAACGATATCCAGTGGGCAGCCTACAACAATATGGGGCAGTTGCTTGTCACCCCCGATTTTGATGACATCTATGGCTACAACTTCGATGCGGACGGATACCTAACTACAGAGGCTACGAAGGTGTTCTGTGTAGGATTTGCTGATGGTGCTTTCCACTCATTGCTTTCAAACGGTGCAGCAGATACTGACTATACAACCGCTATCGTAGCTGTGTACAACGGTAAAGGTTATCGGTTTAACATCACATTGACCAACACCACGAAAGAAGATGTAAACAATGATGGCATTGTCGATACACAAGATGTACTCCGCATCTACGACTTTATGCAAAAGTCATCTGCCAGCGGTGCAGAGAAGGAGGATGTGAACGGTGACGGTATCGTCGATACTCAGGATGTTTTAAAAGTCTATGAATATATGCAAAGCAAATAAGGTATGAAAAAAGCACTTCTCGTTGTCGTACTCGCCTTATTGGTTTGGCCAGCATTGTTTTCACAAGTGAACTATTGTCCTGATGACAACTGTACACGATGCAAACTCCTGCGAGCTGTCGATTATCAGTTTCATGCCATTCGCAACGACATCACCTTGCCCCAATCAATCGAAGGAAAGACGGTTCGTTGGGAACTGAAGAACATCGAAGCGCCCTCTTACCTGTCGTTCGATGGGCAGAGCCTTCACGTGAAATCCCTGCCTAAAGGACGCTACATGGAGGCTGGCACCCTGATTGGAAAGATAGCAGACGAGCAATTCTCATATCCACTTGCCCTTGCCCCAGATGATGAGAAGTATGGCTATCTGTATTGCCACATGGCAGGAACCAGCGAGAACACCCTCTATGCACTCGGAACGAAAGCTGACCGTGGAGTGCTGTTTCATCCACTGCTCGACAACCAACCCATCTACGATGCAGAAGAGATGGCAGGTATTGAGGGAGGAGTGCGCGACGCGTTTATCTATCGAGGTCAAGACAATAACTACCTCATGGTGACTACCGACATGAGCAACCGCAAATCGCGTACATGGTTCAACTACGGTATCAATCTGCTCCGTTCGAACGACCTCATCCACTGGACTTCTACTACCTTCGATTTCCGTAAAGGCGATTCCATCTTTGTTGACCCAGAGAGCAAGAGCTGGTTTGCCGATTGGACAAAAATCAATCGTGTGTGGGCACCTCAAGTCATCTGGGACCCAGACTACAACAACGGTGAGGGCGGCTATTTCATCTATTACTCGATGCTGAGCACCAATCCAGGTGATGATCACGACCGCATCTATTACTCGTATGCATCGCGCGACTTCACAACCTTGACCAAGCCCCAGTTGTTTCACGATCGAGGCATCGCCATCATTGACTGTCATATCGACTGGAACGACTGCGACCGTCAGTATCATGTGTTCTTCAAGAAAGAAGGCGTAGCAGGTGTCGATCGTGGCATTTACGAGGCAGTGTTCGACAAACTGCCGAATGGTCAGTGGCGCGACATCCTGCACATCACCAACGAAGGGAAGAGCCAGGTAGAAGGCGCCAGTGCGTTCAGGCTCATCAACGAGAATCGTTGGAAAGTAGCGTATATCAACTATGGTGTCAATCCCAAAATCTATCGCATCTGCGAGGCGAATGCAACCGAAGAGCTGATTGACCGAGGTGTGGAAATCGGTACCAATGTCAATCCTCAGCACGGCTCGTTCATGACCGTCACTCAAGCTGAATACGAACTGCTCGAAACATGGTCGGCACTCACGCTGCGTGTGCAGGAGTTGAAAAAGAATCCGAAATACAAGACTAACAAAAACGTTCTGCAAGCTGAACAGGCGTTGAAAACCACCTTCGAGGAACGCCCTATTGAGCAACTCATACCACTCTATATGACACAATTAAGGAAACTCTATAACTACAAATAACTAATTCACATGTTCAAATCACTCATCACAGCAATCGTATTTACGATTTCACTCACACTAAGTTCACAAGAGAATCCAACACAGTGGAACACCCCTGGAGCAGGCAATCCCTTCATTCCAGGATACTTTGCTGACCCCACTATCCGTAAGTTCGGCGATACCTTTTACATCTACGCCACGACCGACGGAACCGGTAACGGGTACGGTCCTGCACAAGTGTGGATGTCGAAAGACTTTGTCAACTGGCGTAATGTCGTGATGAACTGGCCTGTCACCGAAGTGGTGTGGGCACCCGAAGTCATCCCTACCAAAGACGGCAAGTATCGCTATTATTACTGCACTCCCTGTCAGGTGTATGCAGGTGAGAGCGACTCTCCTGTAGGTCCTTGGACCAATATGCTAGGACGTCCCGATGCCGTCCTGATGCGCGATCGCTATTGCGACCCGATGGCCATCACACTCGACCCACAGGTCTTCACCGATGATGACGGTTCTCAGTATATGTTTGTCGGCACGTGGGGCATCTACGAAAAATCGGGTTGTGGATGGGCTAAACTAGCTCCTGACAGTAAATCGTTCACCGATAAGGGATTGGTTCCCAACACCCAACTGACCGACTTCTTTGAAGGTCCGTTCGTGTTCAAGAAAGACGGCATCTACTACTTCACCTACTCAGCCGGAAGCTGTCACAACGACACCTATCAGGTGCGTTATGCCACAAGTACCGTCAGCCCAATTGGGCCATACACTTATAAAGGTCCTATCTTGGTCACCAACGAAGACGGAACCATTCACGGTCCCGGCCACCATTCCATCCTCGTGGACGGAAAGGACTATTATATCGTCTATCACCGTCATAACAACCCACACTCCGTACATGGATTCAATCGTCAGCTTTGTATCGATAAGATTGAGTTCGACAAGAATGGTGACATTCTGCCCATTAAGCCTACACATACGGGTGTACTGCCGAGTTCGTTGGCTAAGAAAGCAAAAGCCAGCACCCTTCCCAACCTTGCCTACAAGGCTCGTGTGACAGCATCATCGGAACTCGGTCGCGACTTCAAGGCCGACTATGCAGTCGATGACAACAACGGTACCCTGTGGCGTCCTGCCAATAATCAGGGCGAATCTTGGATTATGCTCGATTTGGGTAAGACAACACTATTCAATCAGGTGTGGTTACAATTCGAATACCCAACTTTCTTCTACCAATACAAAGTAGAGACCTCTGACGATTTGAAGCAATGGACGCTCTATGCCGACCGAACCAAGAACACCGATGCTGGTTCGCCGATGATTGAGAAAGGCAACGCAAAAGCACGGTATG